>Ga0214544_1001473_pt1 | contig 48967 bp, 54 predicted proteins | sample CNSS3metaG_FD_160074 | JGI IMG/M metagenome (GOLD analysis project Ga0214544, IMG submission 160074) | Root nodule microbial communities from cowpea collected in UCLA plant growth center, Los Angeles, California, USA - CNSS3 | ecosystem: Host-associated > Plants > Roots > Nodule | place: USA...
ATGGCTTCTAGCCTAGCCTTGTAGTGGCGTGCTTCTCACATTTTTACCATTCCTTTCCTTTCCATTTTATGTTTTCTTCTTCCTTTAATTGTTCTTGGTTTTCTATGGTTTATGTGCTTTCCATTTCTTTTTTGTTTTGAATCAATCCATCATCTTCTTCTCTTGAGCTTTGTGAAAGGAACCTTCACATCTAGATAGCTTGCTATCTTAATGTCTAGTGGGGATTTCACTTAGCTTTCTTAATCAACTCACACCATATTCAATAATTTTAAAAAGGAACAAGATAATCCTTCATCAAAAACGAAAAAATGCAAATAGATTGTGAGATATGGTCCCTATTTTAAAAAAATTAGAGTAACATGAATTGATGTTAAAAATTTTAAACAAAAATACATGCAGTTGTTGTTATCAATGTAGACATTGAATTTATAATAGCTAATTCTTGATGCGTACAAACAATTTATTTTTTTGTTTAAAATGGTAATATTAAGATTACCCAATAATATTAGATATAAATTTGTTTGTGTTAAATTATAAAATTGATGTAATAATTTATTGGTGATGTGTATATTAAAATAAAATGCCTATGTATGCTCTTTTTTAAAGTAAAATATAGACATATTATAAGATATGTACAAAATAAAAATAACACGTTAATGTTAAAATTTGTAAATAGTAACACATGCATATATAAACAGACAAATATATATATCGAAAGATATGAGATATGGAGTCAGAGATATTATTATTACTTTTATTGAATGATTAAGATTAAAAAATGAATATGCTTTTGTTTAAATTATAAAATTGATATTTAGTAAACATTCATTTAAGTCCGCACTCATTTAAGTCTGCATTCCACCTAGATCTGCATTTGGAAAGGAAAAATTCTCAAATCAATAATTTTGATAATTTTGTGACTTTATATCTTTTTTATTTAAATCAATTTTGTAACTTTTATTAATGGATGCAACATCCTTCAACTCAATGTACAGTACTCCCTCAATCTACCAATTCCACAAATTCCAAAGACGAAAAAAGCCAAAATGACTTTTAACCCAAACACTTCAAAATGTACTCTAGATTCAAAGCAAGGTTAAAGTTGTAAAAATGTCGATCACATATTCAAAGACACGGAAAGCATGTTTAAAAGATGAGAATTTACCGAAAAACCTGTAAAATAGATAGGTGTCAATGATTGAAGTTGGGGTATTTGGATAATTTCTAGAGGTGATTGTTTTCATATGTTTTAGATTGATATAATAATTAATGTATAGAAAAATAATAATATTATATAGTTAAAATTTATTATTAAATTTTTAAGTTATATATCATATTAAAGTGAAATTATATTTGAATCATTGATAAAGGAAAATGTAAATATATTGTACATATCGTTATTAAAATAAGATAAAAGTATATTGTAAACTTTGGTTCCGTATAAAATAAAAAAATATTAAAGTTGTTAATAATACTACTAATAATGATAATAATTATAATAACAATACTATTAATAATAAAAAGAAAAAATGACCGACAAAAAATACAATTATGCTACATTGTTAACTTTTGATTTAGAAGATAGTGTTAACTCATAAACCGTAATATAACACTCAACCCATTGTTAATATTCGTTAGAGTCCGAGTTCATTTTTCAGCTGAAGACCTAATATAACTTATAAATTTATTTAAATTCTTAATTTATACCATACAATATTAATCCATTTTTATACAAAAGTATATATAATAAACAAATAAATCTTCATATAATTACTATTTAAATATATCTTTCTTAATTTTAAATTAGACTAAATTTGAAATAATAGAAGTATCTCCGGATTTTTTAATATGACAACAATTTTTATGTAATTTCCTTAATATAATAAAATTATGTAATTATAATATTATTATAATTAAAATGTTAAAATTACCTATATGTAATTCTTACAATATAAGGGTAAAAATTGATAAAAAGTGTAAATGAACCTACAAAAAAATTTCAAACTTAATACACACGTTTTTTTCGCATAGGAGGAAGAAAAAAAAATCCAGCTACATATATAACATAGGTTTGCATGTATGGAAGAAGCCTTTCAAACCAAGTCATATTGGCATATATGTACTAATATAAATATCCATCAGACTACATTCCTGTATGGATCCCTGAATGTTTGAATTACACAGCTTAGAAGCTAAAGAATTATAAAGGAATGAAAAGTAAAAGACTAAAAATATAAAACAACCATCAGGGCCTAATCATAACACCTCTCACAACAGCGAATTGAGAGATAACTATTTTATATGATACAATGGCAACATGAACTTGTAACTATATAGTCAAGCAGAACCTTTGTATCAATGTTATCAATACATCAATACAATCCTATACAAAGTGTCAGGTTGGCTTGACAAAATTTCTTCTTCGGTGGATGAATCATATAATACAACTTTGGCATCTATTTAAGACTTTGAAAAGACAAATAAGAAATGCTCCTTCAGCCACCAACCTTTTGAGGTGCCAAAACATCTACTCTCGTCGGAACATGTCAACTTAGCGATGAAAAAGAAAACTTTTCATTTAACAAATAAATAAGTACAAAACTATATGGAAAGCACATGCTAAAAAAAATTGTGGACTTGAAAAAATATGACAGTAAAGATAGAACTACTTTATTTCTTTTATTTTGTTTGACCAAATACAACTTAATAACATTGTTAACATGATTTTGGCTTGAGTTTCTTTAGCCACCGGAACAACTAACAATAATCACTTGTTGAGTTATGTAAGTTCACTTTATATCCAGGTTTATATCCAGGTTTTTATTCTCCCTAGTCAGTCTCACAATAGCATCCACATTAGTGTTTATATCCAGGGCTTTCCAGGTGTCATTCACCTTTTACGTTCCTCATCAGACTATCTCTGTTTAGTTTATATCACCAAATCAGACCCAATCAACCTCAACGTGACAAAGCCAAACTAGTAAAGAAACATACAAAGAAAGAGAGGGAGGAGGTGTATAAATATAGAGTAAGCCAAGAAAATGGTATATAAATATAACTAGTGGTATTTAAATATTTAGAGAAATGTTCAGCCAACAAATTGCATAGAGAAATCAGAAAGCTAATTTGAGTGAAAAAAAGGATTCGTCAACTAAAAAAATGACTTAAATTATGTGCCTCAGACCTCTCACAGATAATAGTATCCAAAATGACAATCTCATTGTGGCCTCCTAATGCCCTGTATGGTTTATCCACATCTCTAAAAAGTACTTATTAAAGCCACCACCGTAATGACAATGCAAAAAGAACAATATATGAAACTTTCTTTCTCCGGTAAAAAATACAAAGACCCCGGTCCTTAATCAATATTCTTAGGGTAATGAAAAACCTTATGCCATGCCTATTCAATGGCATGGATGAAAAACTCACCTATCAAAAATAGACCTCGCGGGATAACTATATGCATCTTAGTCCAACAAAAGTAGCAGAGTATATTTAGAAATCTATTCAAATATGTCAATTAAGTATATTTAGAGTGTGTTCACTCTAATAGTTTTTCATAATATCAAGACGCAGAAGACAACCATGACTATATATCTATTAGGCATTAGAATAAGGAACCTAACTAAAACAAATTTTTTAATGTTAAAATAGAATGAAAAATAAAATGTAGCAACTTGCAAGGAAGTATGCTTAAGAATAAAATTTAATTAAAAGCACTTATGCAAATCAAATTTAATTAAAAGCACTTTCCAATATATTGGAAATAAATTAATAAAAATGATAAAAGTCCACCTTTAGAACTCTATGTGATTTCATCCAAGATCTTCTCCTCATCAAGCAACAACTTTTGCAGTTTTGGAATATTGTCCTCGAGTTTTGGTATCAAATCAGTTCATTCCTTCCTTTATTTCATAAAGGCTTCAATTTTGGATGAATCCTGACATACAAAGAAGAAATAAAAGAATTAGATGTCTCTTGAACAAAGTTTCAATTGCAATGGAATCTTCCCGATACTTACCACCTCAAAAGCTTAGTATTAAGAATAAATGCACAACAATATAACTATGAAAACTAATTCAATTACAAAACCCATGTCATCCAAACCTCTTGTCTTGTCGTATAGTTGTTGTGCTTAGTTTCAAGCTCTTTGAGAGTTTGTTTAATTTCTTGGATTTTATCCCTGGAATATGATATCACGAAGTCCTTCATGAGACAAGAATACAAATTCAACAATAAAGAAACAATTAAAGTACCCTATGTAATCCAAATTTACCTTTCTTTCTTGAGATTTTCTTCTAGAGTGACGACATTCCCTTGTAACTCGTCCATTTTTTCACATGTATCATCAAGGGCCAACTTTATAGCTTTCTCTTGCCATTTTAACAAAGACAACTTGTTCAACAACTAAGCTGCATATAGTTATCCTACGATGCCTACAATCATTCTAAGAAATCCAGGGTAAAAACTGTAATATTTGAAGGAAGTAAAATTATAGTAGCTTCACTCGTATCAACCCTGCATCCACTACCTTAAACAAATAATAATTTAAAATGAAACATAACAACATCAGGAAAAATCACAACCATAATCCAACAACATAAAAGCATGGAATCATAAAACATAACTAAAGGCAAAAAATAGAAAAACAAAGAGACATCAACCTTAAGCCACACGCATGGCATTCAGTTAAGTTGGATAAATCTGAAGTCCTTTTATCTATTGGAACAGAGTCATAGAGATTTTTAGATAACTCTGGTTTAGCCCAATTCTTTCTTCAATTGAGGAGCTTCGTTGCCGGTGAAACTGGTAATTAAAGAAGAAGAAGAAAATGAAAAAAACTTTAACATGCTAGTCCAGAGATTAAACATTAATACACATCTTAATGAAAATAGGAACTCAGAGCATGAAATATTACCCTAATCAAGGAATATTACCCATCAACACCTTTTTCAAGTGAAAAAAAAGTTAGAACGACATACCGGTCGTTGATTTCATCTTTGTTCTCCATCCAGTGAAGATTTGGGGAGGAAGGTAGCAAAGAAATATAACTTGTTGAAGAAATTTTCAATACACCATCAAGACATTATATAGTGTTCCCTTCATCCCACAATCCCAGAAGCAGTAAAAACAAAATGACTTATAATCCAACAGATGCTATTGTTAAAACACAGAAAAAAAAATGGGGCAAAGCTATAAAATCAGGACCTTAGAGAAAGGAAATGGGAAGAAAGTTCAAAAAAGGTTTAAACGGAAAGAAAGTAAAAAAGAAAAAAAAAACTAAATTTAAACAAACCTTCAATAGAACAACAAAACATGAAAGAATAGAGGGAAAAATAAAAAAACATTAGAAAACTCTACAACACACAACATATTCTAAGAAAATACCCCTTTACATGAAAACTCATCACCACCGGAGCCAGAGTCAGTCATGTCGTCGTCATCCTCATTAGATATCATAGTTCTTTTTTATATGCAGAACTTCCTAAAAAAAACCTAAAAAAACATGAAATAAATTCAAATAGGAAAACAAAACCTAAAAAACCTATAAGTAAAATAAAGCTTAACAGGAAAAAAAACCATCATGGTTGCTCCACCAGGAAGGATCTTCACATGGTTGTATGGAGTTCAATTATTTCTTCAGTGTTGGAAAGTGAGATCTATAGAAATGGCCAACTTCATGTTGGTGGGTAGCTGACCAGAAAGATTTGATTTTTCCCACAATTATTCCATCATGGTCATTCAAAATAAAGGTTGGCACTCAAAATTGGTGCACATATGCAAGTGACGTAAGGTTCTTTATTGGATGTAACATCCATAAACTCAACTCAGAGTATTTCTCCTTCCACCAATCTCAGAAGCGGGAAAGTTGAAATGACTATTTAACTCAAATGCTCAAACGGAAGAAAGGAAGTTGACAAAATGGTTAAAGTAGTATTTTACTGATCACAAATCAAAGATGGAGAAAACACCTTTAAAACAACGTAATTGACGGAAAAACATGTAAAATGTACAGGTGTCAATGATTAGAAATAAGGTATTTTAGTATTTTTCAGAGGTGATTGTTTTCATATAGTTTAGATTTATTAGAAATATATAAGATTTATTAGAAATATATAAGATTTATTATGTGTGTAATTATTGTCAACACTAAATTCCGTCCGGATGGCAATGATAAAAAGAATAATAAATAATAATAAACAAATATTAAAGTTTAATTGAAAAATAAAAAGAAAAAATACAAAATAAAAAAAATGTGTTTGTTAATTTGAGAAAAAATACGTCTTTTTTTATTTACGTTTTTATTTTGATTTTGATTTTATTTTATCATGCTGTGTTTTATTTTATTTGTCTGGTTTTATTTTGGTTTAGTTTATTTTACTTTATTTTATTTTCATTTTAGTTTATTTTTATCTTATTCTTTGTTATATATATATATATATATATAAAAGTTAATTGGTAGAAGTGATTTTGAAAGAGGTTAAAGGTACCCACACACCATCCAACCTTTCCTACCCTTTCTTTATTTCTTTGTTTACGAAAATGGAAATTGCGTTTTAATTGGACTGATGAACAAGAGATAGAGTGGCTAAGTTGAAGAGAGTAATAGCATGGCGGAAGCAATCGCCTTTTTTGTTGGGGACTTATGTTCACATGGCTCAAGAATTAAAAAAAATAAAATAAAAAAGACATAACTTCCTAGCACAAGTTGATAGTCCACTCCTCGTGAAAAAAATTTACAGTTTAAAATACACATACAACATAACAGAGAAGGCAACAACAGAATAGAGAAAGAGAAGAGAAAAACATGAGCGGGAGAAAGAGAGGGCAACGCTTACATAACTTTTAGGAATTGTCCAACCAAAAGTCGTGCATGTTACCCCGACAAAGCAACCCGAGATGAAGCCCCCACAATATGCTGCCATATCAATGGATGTTGAAGCCACCAATAATAAGTTAGAAATGTTGGAGGAGAGGCTGATGGCCATAGAAGGTGGAGGAAGCTTTGAGTTTGAAAATGTTGCAGGGGTGGGCTTAGTCTCGAATGTGGTGATACCTCCAAAGTTTAAATTACCTAAGTTTGAAAAATATAGAGGGACCACTTTGTCCTAAGAGTCACATCATGATGTATGGCAAGAAAATGGTTATGCATGCACACAATGAAAAGTTGTTAATCCATTTCTTCCAAGATAGTTTGGCTGACATTGTGCTAAACTAGTATGTTCATCTTTAGCCTTCACGCATCCAGTCTTGGAAGGATCTGGTAGATGCTTTCATGAAGTAGTACAAATATAACATGGATATGGCGCTTGACAGGTTACAATTGCAGAACATGGCGAAGAAGGAGTCTGAATCATTCAAAGAATATGCCCAAAGGTAGAGAGAGATTATTGCTCAAGTAGAGCCTCTTTTGAGTGACAAGGAGATGGTTACCATATTCCTAAATATTCTATAATCACCATTTTATGAATACATGATAACCAATGTCTGCTCGAGCTTTGCTGATATGGTGATAATTAGAGAGAAGATTGAAGGCGACATAAAAAGTGGAAAAATTGCACTAGGCCTGAATCTGGTAGCAAATTTGAATGAGTATGGTTTTGAATATGGGAATAATAAAAGACAAAGAGCTAATCCACATTTCATTGTCTATCCTCAAATGTCTAAGTCCGTTAAATTCAATCAGGCCACTGGGAAATGAAATTACAATCGGGACAAGAAGGTTGTGAATTTCACTCTTATCCCCATGATTTACTCAGAGCTATTACCAGATCTCCTTTATAATAACCTTATAGAGGTTTGTCCTACCAGGCTTGTACAACCTCCATACCTGAAGAATTATAACGCAAATGCAAGATGTGATTATCACAAAGGAGCATCAGGACATTCAACAGAAGCATGTGAGGCTCTAAAGCACAAGCTGTAATCTTTGATTGATTCAGGAAGGTTGGCACTTGATGAAGGACAATCTGATGTTGAAGGGAATCCTCTACCAAGGCACAAAAACACCCCCGCATGAAGAACTTCATGAATTTGTAAACATTGACAATTTCATGTTTTTCATATTATGATAGTTGTAAGGCTTTCCTTTCATATTGTTATGACGATTCTACTTAGTTGAATCATTCTCCTTCATGAATTTCAAGCATATGAGATATTTGATCTTTCATCTAGAACAAGTCCTAAAGGGTGTCTCGAAAAAAATAAAAGAAAGCAAAAAGAAATAAAGCAAGATTGTCATGTTTTTAGTCATTTATTTTCTTGCAAATCGTCAAATTTGTGATTTAAAAAAAATGAAAAAAAGAAAAGAATAACAAAGAATGTCATATTATTATGTGGTCAAATGTTTTAATCTAGAATAATAAGCTGACTTTTTCTTTTAAGATGTTCGCGCAAGCATTGCTTCCACTTTTTCACTCTCCCAAAATAAAAGGATTTGCCCTAATAAAATTATTATTGCATGGATGATAAAGTTGAATTTTCACTAGGGCATATTTGCCAATGTTGCCCTTGCTTGTGCTTGTTGGGGAGATCCTTGAATCCTTTACGACAAATAAAAATAATTTCCAAAAAAGGAAAAGAAAAGAGAAAAATATACTAGATTGAAAACCCAAGAGACAATCTAGGCAAAAAGGATAAATTGAAAGAAAGAAAAGAAAAAAGATTCATGTTGAGGTCATTGAGTTCTATTGTAGAGTTTATATTTTGAAAATAAAGCAATCAAGATTTAAAATGATGTGTGACCGTCTTTCTTTATCTGAAAAAGTAAATAATATCCATTACTACCCCTTTAAGCCAAAAATAAAGTTTCCTTTTAAAATTGTTCCTAAACAATGATTATCATCACACTAGAAGTCAGCTTGAGATGCACACAAAAAACACTCAATGATCAAATGAAAAGAATTTGAAGGAAAAAGAAGCCAAAATAAATCACAAAGTGATGAAAAGAATACAAAATGAAATATGAGAAAAAAAAATAAAGTGTTAGAAGAGATGACAAATAAATGATGTAATGCCTGGATGGTAACCCTTGTTTCAAAAAATAATAACCGCCAAACATTCATTTGGGCCTTTATATCCTCTCGTTCAGTACCTTTCAGCCCTTAACCACATTACAAGCCTCACAAAGCCCACAACCACAGATTCCCTCCATCTATCCCTACCATATTCATACTTCATCATCTGTCTCCCATTCATTTCCCTCATTTACACCTAAACACCCACGCACCCAAAGCACCTAAAGTCATGGCCATTTTCAGAACCCATTTTCACCATTATTTCATCTATATCTTCCCTCAACATCATGACACCACTTCTGTAAGACCCGTGAAAATTAATTAATTAAATAATTAATTAATTAATAAATGCGGGTAGAAAGCGCCCTTATGGAATTAATTATTGTTTGATGTGACGTGGAAAAGTGTTAGCTCAAATGGTTGAGAGTACTTTGATTGTGAGAGGACTTGGGTTCGAGTCCTATGTATGCCAATTATGTGTTGTTGTTTTATTATTGATTTTTAATAATATGTATGATTATGGAATTGGTAATGTAAACTTATCTTGATTGGGGTGTATCACCAAATGTGAATTGGCATAGTGGATGTGCTTTGGCATTATGAATGGAGGGTCACGAGTTCAAACCTTGGTAGACAAAACTTAACCTTTATTTTTACTGAATTTAGCTTGGAATGAATGTGGAAAGGTAGGGAGAACCTAGCAGAATGGCGTTATGGTTTTGGGTCAATTCTGTTTTCAATTGATTTCTGTTGGCATGAAATTCGTACAATATGTGTGGTGATAGAAAGCTTAATTGATTAATGTTGTGCGCATAAGCCTGTAATGCATTATATTTTTGGGAATGAGGGTTTTTGGTAAAGGAAGGGTGGTGGAAGCCTAAATTTTGTGTTTTGGTAGCTTAATGGGAGATAATGCATGATTTTGATGGTTGTTTGCCATCATTGTCTTGTTAATGATTGAGTAGAGTTTTGGTATTGGTTTGGTGCATTGTGCGCTTGATCAGACTCGAAACCCTGCAAGTCTCGCCCAAGCGACGCCATCTCGCCTAAGCGAGAGTTGCAGAGTCTCGTTTTTGGTCCTGGTCCGCGTTACTCGCCCAGGCGACCTTGGATGGGGTTGAGTGACTTAGTATCTCGCTCAGGCGAGAGACACTCGCCTAAGCGAGGTCGCGAGGAAACCTGGATTGTTTTGAGTGCGAAACCTCGTCCAAGTGAGGAGTTTGGTGGGTTTGAGCGAACCAGGGTCTCGCTCAGACGAGACGGTCTCGCCTAAGCGAGATGTCGCGATCATGTTGGATGTGTTGCTTACATTGTAGCTCAGGCGAGACTGAATTGGGTGTTTGGGCGAGAGATGATCTCGCCTAAGCGAGATAACGTGATGCGGCCACTGTTTTAAGCTCGCTCAAGCGAGGTGAGCTAGCCTAAGCGAAGTTGAAGGCTTAACTTGGGCGAGAGTCCCTGGCTTAAGCGAGTTTATGCGAATTACTATGTTTGTGTGTGCTTGTGTGTGTTAGTTTGGCTACTTTTTCCTAAGTATAGGAAGTATATGCATGTGGTGTGGTATTTGGGCTTGAAGGACTAAGTCCAATAGGGGTTTGGGATGTGCTTGATGGTTGGACACATGATAGGCATGGAACTGGTTGTGTTCCCGTCGGCTACTAATGGGCGAGGAGTCCTTAGTATGGTGATTACATGTGTCGGGCGCACGATGGGCAAGGAACTGATATGTTCCCGTCGACTACAATTGGGTGAGGAGTCCATAGTATGGTGATCGCGTGTGTGTTAGGGTCCAAGTTGAGAAGACTTGGATGATTTACTACAGACGAGGAGTCTGTAGGGCAGGACTATGAGCGGGATAGGCTCATAGGATTGGACCACGAATGAGTTAGTTTCGTGGGAGCACAGTGAAGTCCCAAGACCTAGTTCATGCATATGACTCATAAAGGACTATGAGGTCATGGTTGGGTAATTTGACAATCGCGAAATTTTAGTTATGTTATTTGGGATGGGTGGCATATTTATTTCATGTATCTGTTTATATATATTATGCATAGCTCACCCTTTCCGTGTGTGTGTGGCGATGATCGGATGACTCGTTATCCGGGAGCAGATGATTTGACAGGTGGGCTAGGAGATGTTTAGACTCGGAGCGAGGGATAGCTGGGATTTTATTTATATGTTATTATTTTGATTTTTGAGATAAATATGTAATCCTTTGGGAGCCATGTGAATATTGTTTTAGTTTTATAAAAATTATGGACTCCTGATTTTATGACGTGTACATTAAAGTTTTAAATTTCCCGTGTTTTTGGGAAATTGTTTTATATTAAATGTGGTATTTATGTTTATTTCGGATTTTAAATTTTAAATATTAGTAATATTCCTTAGGGATGTTACAACTTCAACCTGCAAAAAGAAAATACAACACTTCAAAGACAACCTTTCTACCTACACAGACCATAATCTTCAACCCACGCTTCACAATGCTTCACTTCCATTATTTCACTAAGGCCATCAATGATCCACACTCCACGCTGAATTTTCACCCAAACTAACCATCATGCTATTTTCAACAGATTCACGGCTAGTTCCTCCATCACGCCTATACAAAAACACCATCAAATTTCACCCGTATAAACTAAAACAGCAACCCAAACTTCACCATCCTTCACCAAATTTACACTAGATTTTTGCCATTTCCATCCACCATCGTCTTCATCTTCCTTCTCCCAAACACCCACACACCCTAATGGAGTTGTCATCTATCGTAGTCAAAATCGTGACGGGACGACGAACCAAAAAGTAAACGAGTTTAAAAAGATGTTTTGGAGTCGCCACCATAGTTTATTATAGAAAAACTATGGAAAACCCTAAAGATAAAGCAAGTATGCAAAAAAACTAGATTTTGAGTCCGGAAGTCGACTACACGTAGGGGAGGTGTTAACACTCTGCAACGTCCACCCGAGGACGATACCTTTAATTAAATATGCGAAGTTGATATGGTTTCCAAGGTGTTAAACTTTTCCCAAAAATAATAAGAAAATAATATAAAAAATAAACAAAAATATATTTTTTGTTATTTGAGCTCGACAATAATTGATTCAAAATAAAAAAATCAGAAATATATAATTTTTTTAAAAATATTTGAAAAACTATTTAGAAAATCATTTAATTTTTTAGGAGGTGAAACGAGTAAACAAAACAAACAATTAGATTTCGATCTAGAGAATAACATCATGTTATCAAAAGGTAAAAACAGGTTTTATGATCTAAAAGGGATATATTATTGTTGTGATATAATTTAGTCAAATGTTCATCAACAAAGAAGTGGCTGTAGTTTAGTGGTAAGAATTCCACGTTGTGGCCGTGGAGACCTGGGCTCGAATCCCAGCAGCCACATCTGTTTTTGTGTTCTAAACAACATATCAATATTTTTCTTTTGCTATTTTTATTATATTTATCTATATGTTCATGTTTCTAAATTATCAAATTTAGAATGTGATTTGGAATTATATGAAACTTTCTCAGAATGAAGGAATTCCTTGATGCATTCCATGTGTAGTTATTTTTTTTTTTCAAAAGGAAATTCTGAAAATCACACTAATTTGCATAAGAACAATCCTTTCAAATATTAAAAACACATTTCATAAAACACATTCCAAAATATAAAAATAGAGACATATGTTATGTGAGTATCAATCTGGAATTAAAAATTTCAAAATAAGCAAAAAAAAGTTTAGGAAGATTTTTGTGAGATATTGGAAGAAGAAGCCTAACAATAGAACAAAGTAACCTTTAAATCACTCTATCAAGAACCCAACATTAGACATGAATAATAATACATCTTCCAATGCTATATCATCATTATGTATATAAGACAAAATAAAGTTCAAAAACACAAACTTGCTTCCTTCATGGCCTCTCTGTTCTGTGAAGTTTGAATTAACTGCATCACTCAAAACAAAAAGTTAAACACAAATAAACGAAAAAGTAAATTATCCTTCCAACTGTTGTGGCAGTACATCCAACCACGATGGATCTTTCCATGGCAAGAATGCCCCTTCATGTGACAAATTCTGCCACCATAAAAATGTATAAATCACAAAGAGGCCATTAAAATAAAATGTGTGTTGAGATGCTGACATATCATAAGATACTCACTTTCAACCAATAGAAAAATCCACGCAAGAGATTCAGAACTCTGGGATGATCACCATGAGCTGCTTTTATTTTCTCAGCAAGATCTGCAGAACAAGCACACATGTCTTGCAACACAACTTCAAGAAACCAAGTTTAATGCAACAGAAATGTAAATGGTTTTTACTTTGCTATATTGTTGTTATATATTATATTAAAATTATTGACTTCTATAATAATTACTTTGAATTTCATATTTGAGATGGTTTCTAATTTATCGACAACGTAAAAATCTTAACATTAACAGTGTACAAAATCTGTGTCTGCATTCTGTCATATGATATCCACTCGTATCCGTGTGTCAGAACAATTCTGCTAGTTTGGTTTGGTAAAATAATTACATATAATGTTGCAAATAATTAAGACATTCTCAAAGTGAATAAAACATATTATGTATGCAGCTTCCTGCAGATTTTCCTTACCCAAGAAAGCAACTAATTTACTGCTTGCTAAAGTCCTTTGTCAACATGCTCTTCTTCTAAAATCTAAATATGCACAAGTGACAAATTGAACACTGATACAAACCACAAAAACTATCCGAAGTCTCCCAGACAAGTTTGTAGTATATAAATGAATATAAATTTATTTTACAAATCATTGTTTTAGGATTGACTTAGATTTAAAATCTACTTTTTAACATCATATCAGAATCATAAAGTCTAACATTTGTGGTGGAGATGTAACCACCAAATTACCATAAGATCATGCAAACACAGCAAGTGGAATGTAAAAGAGAAGAGCCATATCTTACTTACCAACATTACAATCAAGATAAGACTTTCCAATACGAGATTCATCATAGATTTTGAAACCTCCACGCAATTCTCTGTGGCGTTGGACTGGCTTTCGAACAGTAATGTTGTGTAGAAGCCTCGTGTACTCTTCCTCACAGAAAGGAGCCTTAAGTTCTTCCATTAGTTTTTCTTTGAAAAGTGTAGTTTCCTTGCCTTTATGATGCTCTTGCCAACAATGTTCCACCTTCAACAGGAAGCAACAGATAACATAAATATATATAACAAAAACTAAGTTATAACAGCATCATCATAAGCAAAAAGGAAAAACTCATGATTTTGGATACATACAATTTGACATGCTGCATCATCATCATCATCACTATCTTTAATCACCAATATTTCTGAGCAGATAGATTGGTTTTTCATCCTCTCAGGACTTAATGATGATTCAGGTTCATACTTTACACAAACACCATCCTCAGGGATATCTAGTACATAAGATTTTCCATGAGGCCTCACATGATCCATGAAATACTTATGCTGGGGATCCACTATCACACCCTTTTCCTCAGCGGTGTTCTCTATGTTAGAGTGCTCAAGATGATGAAGCATCTGAGACTTTACAATGCTGTGCAAACTATCCATGAACTGTACCAATTCTGGGTCACCCTTAGGATCCTCCACAATGAAGCACTGCAAAAGGGTATTGAAGTAGTCGAACTTTTTAGTTCCACATTTGAGGACCCTATTCTTCTCTTGCAAGTGGCTATATATGTCATATTCACAGTCCCAGGTTCTGTTTCTCGGTAGCATCTGCAGTACCAATGCCTTTCGCTTCTTTGGAGTAGGTACCATTCCGCTGCTCAAATGCTTCTGAAGTGAACAATTTACATTACTTAGAATGAAACTTCTCTTCTATCACCAGAAAAAGTTCATTTTCTTTTATTTGGGGTGAGTTTGTGATTATAAAGAACAAAGAAAAGAGAAGAATGGGAATGGCTTTGTTTGCACACCACACAGAAAAAAAAACCGAAGAGAAATCATGCATGCAAGGCTAACCTGTGGAACAGACGCAGATTGCAGCAAACTCTGCTCAGATGTTGATGGTGGAGAAGAAAGAGACGAGTAAAAGAATGACCTTTAATAGATGATGTGATAGGATTATTCTCTTTTATTTTAATTTTTTTAATGTTATCTATACACAAAAAATAAACAATAATTAAATTTATCCCGTAATGTTATGTCAAGAATACAAAAAATAGCGACACTTTCCAATACTTTCTATTAAAATTTATTACAAATTTTTAATTTTTAACTGGACTAGGAAGTATCATTTTTTTTTTTAATTTTAGGTAATAATAAAAGAGTTTTGATTGTCCGTTTAATCTATGTAGTTTTAAGCATACAATTTTAATTTAATTAAGCTAACTTTTTAGTTTCAACTAATTTTGTTAAGTATTCTCGTAGTCTTTCAAATTGTCAATCAATTCACTTATTCCATGATCATATCATTACTAAGTAATAAAGAAGACATAAACAAATGCTTAAAGATTACAATTTAATGGAGAGAAATTTTAATAAAAACCTAGATGGAGAGTATTCGTTCATAGTTATACATCAATGTTGCTGTTATATAGAGTATCAGGTAGGTACATTTCTCATATGTTTTTATAATTAATCAACAAATAGAAAATTTAAATATTTAAATTTATTCAATAATATCTTTGATCATATTATAAATTTATATACTATAATAATAATAATACAATCATGGGCTATTTGATTTGGTATTTAACTTTTATAGTCTTTTAAAGAGAATATTTTAAAAGGTAGATATTATTTTAGAAAATTTCAAATATCTTATGGTAAAATTGTTTGAGTAATAAATTTGAAAGAAATTAAAATTCTCAAATTTTATTAGAGTAACTTGATTATTTAAAAATTTTAAATTTTAAATTTTATCTAAAATAATAATAATTTAAAATTATTTATTTTCTTAAATTTATATTTTGGTATTCGTAATTTGGACGATCTGAGATTGATCAATTTGACTCGACTTGACCTATCTAAACTTAACTCACTCTTAAATGGAATCAACTCAACTTGATCTCACGTGGGATGATCGAACTTAGTTTGGCATGACAGCAACTAGATGTCTTGGCCCAACAAGACCACCTTGACTCGACCTAGATATGACTCAATTTGGACCTGACTGAAGTTGACTCAACATGGACCTAGCCCAAGTCGACATGGACCTAACTCCACTCAACTAAACATGATCTACCTTGATTTGGCTTGACTTGACTTAAGTTGACTTGACTCAACCTTTCGTAAGCTAGACCCGATGCTATCTTACTTTTGTTTGACTTGATATAGTACTTCATAACCAAAATAATCCCATTTAACATAAATAGAGAAAAATTTTATCATATATAAAATAAAATAATCTTGAAGAACTTTGACAAAAAAAAATCAATAAAGATTGACTACAAAAGATTATCAATATTGATATTTTTTTAATTCTTAACAATTATTTGATATTTAAATAATTTTTTTTAATTTGGTGATAAATGGAATACTTCATCCAAACAACAAAATTAAATTTTATTAAATTTGAATTGTCTTATTAAAAAAATTAAAGAATGAAAAGAATTTAAAATGAGAAACTCACTATATTTTAATATCAAAATACAATATTAGACTCTCACGCATATAATAGACTAATATTTTTAATTAAGTTTCCTCTTATACTTGAATTATAATACTTATTGGTTTTAATGATAGTTGGATTACATATAGATTACTGATAAGATGAATTAAGGTACAAACTAAAACCAATAGACTAGCAAAGTTATATAAAAAAAAATTATTATTATTGGATTACTGGGATAGTGTTCATAGAATGTAATTTGTAACATCCATAAAAAAATTACTTTAATTAAAATGTAACGATATAAAAGAAGTTTAAACGTCGCAACATTAATTATCTCAAACGCGGAAAAACAAAATTCAATATTCAATGCGACAATACTCAAAGAAAATTAAACCAAAAGTTATTACAATTTCCATAAAAACCATAAAATCAATAGTAAAAATCCCTAGCTCTAGCCCTTCTATCCCTCACTCCGCAGTCCGAGCACCATCAGCATCATCTGTATTATCATCTGCTCCCGTGTAACGAGTTACACGATCATCGCCAAACACAACCAGAAAGGGTGAGTTCAACAATATAAGAAATCACATAAATTAAATAATATAAAACACCCAATCTTATTATCATAGATAGACCTTGGTTACATTCACAACACACTCCAAGGCTTTTCATCCTCTAACATACAACAAGGTTAGCCATGGACTCAGGATTTCATGATGCTCACACGAACCTGCCCGCTCGTGGTCCTGCCTCTACGAACCTCCCCGCTCGTAGTCCTACTGTATGGACCTACCCACCCGTAGTCCAACACATGTGATCCTTAAGCTACGTACCTCCCCGCACGCAGCATCTCTCAACTGTGAGCACGGAACATACGAACCTACCTCGCTCGTATCCCCACAGGAGAGTAATCGAGTATGAACCTCCCCGCTCATACCATCACATGTTATCCATCATCCATGAACATACCCGCTCATGGCACAACATCTCCTAATCCACGTTTCATCAAAGAGTACAAACATTACACACAAACTGCACTAAAATCGCTTGGGCTAGAAGCCTTAGCTTAAGCGACCAGGCCTGTCTCGCTTAAGCTAAGCTTCCTTGCCTAAGCGAGCGTGCTGCCAGGGTTCACGTACGAAGGCTCGCTTAAGTGAGCTGGCCCCGCCTTGGCGAGATCTCCCTTCGCTCAAAACAACATCACTCGCCTAGGCGGCAAGACATCAGAACACACACTCCTCAGTTGCGATTTCTCGCTCAGGCGAGTACCTCTCGCTTGAGCGAGGTACTCTGTCGCTAAACCCATGAGCTCCTTGCCTGAGCGATTCCCTCGAGTACAACCTCCCCTCTACGCGATTTCTCGCCTAGGTGAGCTGCTCTCGCCTGAGCGAGATGTGCAGACATAACCCAAAATTTCGTTTCTGCTATTCTCGCCTAGGCGAGCCTATTTAGCTCGAGCGAGAATAGTAAACACTCTCCCTGTCATACACGTAGAAACCTTTACCCAAAAACCCAAAACCCCATTCAACTATGTCCAGCAATACACCACATGATTCAACATTTTGTGCATCATTTGAACATCAAATTAGTCACTCCAATTGCGAAAACAGACCCTTAACACCAACAGTACAACAATTTCCCCAAAATTCCCATACAATGCATAACAAATTGACCCCAACCACATAGCAACAATTCCACCACTGATTCATACCAGGAGAAGCACGAAAATTCATGATCAAACACAGTTTATACATACATTTCAAAGTATACGAAATTCATAATCATAAAAACAAGCAAGAGAACTCCCCTAACCTGAAATTTCCTTGCTCAATTGGGTCTTTTAACCTTAACTTTGCACTACCACCAATAATTCCCCTTTGGTCTCCAAAACTCAGATTTCTTGGTTCTCTTTGACTCCCCTTGGCACCCCAAACTCGTGCTCCCCTTTCACTCTAGATTTCAGACTTCACCAAAACCCTTCTAATTACCTAAATTTCTCTTTTTATAGGGTTCTTAATTTTGGTTAATAAAAAAAACGAAAAAGGCTTTTAATTAAGTATAATTGTCTTTCATATCTCATTATGGGTTGTTGTCTTTCCCCTCCCTTGGCTGCCCATGAGTTCTAGGGTTTTTCCCACCCTTTCACATTATGACCACAAGCATTTTAACAAAAATAAAGGGCTAATTTGTTCTCAACAAGGGTTGAACCCACAACCCCTCAACAATAGGATAATTTATTACGAGTCATATCAACCAAAGGTTGAAATAATTTGGATTTTGGAGCTCCCAAAAAAATAGGAACACCCAAATAATTAAAAGGGACATTACTTCTGGTACACAATAAAATATCTCGAATTATTCTATCAAAATAAGATGTACTCACAATGTAGAAATGGCTCTTGGAAGAACTCATCCATTGAACAAAAACTTTCCCATATTATGAAAAAATTTGATCAAATTTGTCAACATTTTGTTATCACCTCTGCGAAAAAACAAAGATATTATCACCATACAAAACACGAGACAAAAATTGGATACCTTTGATATCAACCATAGGAAGTATATGTGCTTAAATTATATAAGTTGAGTAATCAGTCCACTTAAAACTTCTTCTGAAAAACAAAAACAAAAATGAAAAAGATGATCTCTTTGCCTTACACCCCTTCTACATGAGAAGTATCCAACCAAACTACAACAAACTCTAATAGAAAGAGGGAAGATTTTAAAATAGTCAAAGTCCAAGAAGTAAATGTATTATGAAATCCAAAACCCTTTAATACTTAAATAAAAAAATCCCAATTCAAAGTATCAAAAACTTTAAAAATATCTATTTTTAAAGTAACATTACCCCCTCTTGATTTTTTGGAAATCATTACCATTGAAAAATATCACTCTACTAACAATCATACATAACCTATCAACCAAGATTTTGGATATAATAAACCCAAAATACTTTAATATGATCATTTCCTGCAACTTTAGGGATAAGATAATCCACATTGGACTTCATACCTGGTAAAATCCAATTGTTGTTGAACATTGTTGTACAACCCTACAAATATCACCTCTAGTAATGTCTCAACATGCGTGATAAAGTGATCCACCAAAACCATTAAGACCTGGTGCAATATCCCCATTTAAGTAAAAAGTCGATCTCCTTATTTATTCATGATCAAGATATTGAATATATTTATTATTCTCATATGCAGAAATGAGCATAGGAATACAATAAGAAATTCGTTGACACTCCTAAAGTAGAGTAATATTCATAATATATATTGATAAAAATCCAATATGTGTTTCTCTATCTGATAAATGTATGTATACGAGTCAAGTACATCTTGACCTCTCGAGGGTCGAGGACATCTCGACCTAGACCAAAAGACCAGACATGTGTATTACTGCTATAGTACAAATCCACATAGCCAAAAGGACAAGTCATATAGAGATTAAGGACGAGTAAGTATTACGAAACCCTAAGACAAGTTAATCCTATGAATTATAGGTCGAACAAGCAGGGCCCATCCAAGTAATATAAATAGTCATTGTTCACAAGGTAAGTCAGTATCTCATTTATTGTAATCTCGTTATTCATTACTAGTAACAAACTTAGGTGTTAGAGTGTCTTTGCAAGCTCTCCTGCCAAGGTCTTACATCATTGTCGAAGGATAACATTCCGACCTAATTAGTAAGGAAGAATGATTATCTGGAGAGCAGGAAGAAGAATGGACTCTGAGTTGCCTGATACATCTTAGTTGAGATATAAGAGTTGTGTCGTTGGGCCGAGTTGAATATGCAAGCATGGTGTCTACTAGGAACATGGCAAGCAATGGACGTAGTGAAGCGAATAAAGGACCATATCATATAGCAATGATTGCTAGTTTGTAGGAAGAATTGGCGAAACTAAAGGAAACAAGTTGTCGTAGACACTAAGACAATAAGGGTGTTGAAGAAAAGATTGGAGGATCAGGAAGAAAAAGGAGGAGGCCAACCTCATACTCACTCCGAGACGATTGAGCAGGGAACTAACCAATGTACATCTAGTATGGCTAACACATCCACAATGCTCTTGGGCTCAAGGAGACATCCTTTCATAAATGGTATTGTGGAGACACCTTTTCCCCTAAGATGGAGGGTTCTCCACATGGATAAGTATGATGACAACCATGGAGGAATTCCACCATTGAAGAAAGCCCTGTGATTAAACAACACAAAAGTGGAAGGGGAGGCATTGAATGCCAACCTCATTACTACCCTGAGGAATGCAAACTCACCTCCTGAGAAACTACTTGACAATGCCGATATTACCGAAACTTTGGTCATAATAGTGATGAATGCACCACACTCAGGTATTACATCAAGAAACTCATTCAAGTTGGACACCTACGACCTTTTATATCCCATGAGGGATAAACAAGTCAAAGGGAGCCTATAAGGTACGAGGAGAGGAGAAAAGATTATCGCAAACGTGAAAATGATCGTAGCAATTGTAATAGACGAGATCAACTAGTAGAAGGGAGAAATCAACAACTTGATACCAACCCTCCCCCCTTGAAGGTAACCATCAATACCATTGTGGGAGGATTTGTTGGAAGAGAGTCCTCGATAACTACCAGAAAGAAGCATTTGATGATAGTGCAATCTATGAATTCAGTATCAACATCCACGAGGGGGTGTATGTCACCAATCACCTTCACCAATGCAGATTTCATGGCCATAGATCCCAAGCAAGATGACCCAATGGTGATTAAGGTAGAGATAGAATGTTTCACGATCAAGAATGTGTTGGTTGATCAAGGAAGCTTAATAGATATCCTATATTAGGAGACATTTAAAAAATTGCACATTCTGGACGACACGATGCATCCATACATCAATGAAATCATCATATTTTTAGGGGAAAGAGAAGGAACCGAAGGATATAGAGACCTGTACACTACATTTGGTGAATGTTGGCACACTAGGATTATATCCATAAGGTATCTGATACTTGATGCAAACACTTCTTACAAAATCCTCTTACGATGTCCCTCCATAAATAGCTTGGGAGCTATTATATCAACACCTCACCTAACTATGAAGTTCCCATCTTGGACAAGAGACATTATCACGAGTTATGTTAATAAAAAAACAACACGAGAATGCTACATTTCCAGCTTGCAACTTCCTACACCCCAAGTTCATCATTTTTCTAACAATGTAGAAAAGGTTGTTCAATCGTGTTAACTTGAGGCATGACATTTGCATCTCAGAGCAGAGGATGAGGGTCGTGTTAAGCCAGTTCGAGAAACCAAGTCTCTTCCAGTAGTGTCTGAAAAATCTTCATATAAACAACTCTTCGAAAGAAAGATGAGGAAACTTTGACCATTGTTCTGAAGAACAACATTAAGTTATTCACTTGCATAACAAGGGAGATACAAGGTATACATCCTAGTTAGCATGCCAAGGTTATCAACTTTTAAGGAGTCCAAGCCTATGTCCCAAAAGAAATGAAAAAAGGTGAAGAGAAGAGAGAAACCGTTATAATAGAAGTAGAGAAACTCTTGCAAGTTGACTTCATCCAGAAGCCCATTACAAAACTTGGCTGGCAAATATAGTCTTAGTGCGCAAACCCAAAATAAGTGGTGCATGTGCACATACTATACCAACTTGAACAAGGCTTGTCACAAGGATGCGTACTCATTGCATAAGACCGCTTAGTAGATGGAGCAACATGTCACAACATCCTTAGCTTCTCAAACACTTACTTAGGGAATAATTAGATACCCATGGACCACAAAGATAATTTGGAAACAACTTTCATCACCGTCAACACTAACTTTTACTACGAGGTCATGCCTTTTGGATTCAAGAATGTTGGGGCCACCTACCAAAGGCTTATGGATAGAATGTTCAAAGATTTGATAGGCCAGAGGTTTATGTTAATGACTTGGTAGTCAAGTTTGATTCACTTCAACAACATGTTATACACTTGGTCAAAGTCTTTTTTACGTTGAAATCATATGGTATGAAGCTGAACCTAGAAAAATGTGTATTTGGAGTAGAAAGTAGAGAATTATTGGGGTTTATGCTAACTAACAAAGTAATTGAGGCAAAACCAGATAAAAGTCAAGCAATCATCAACAACGTGAAAGCAAAAAAACATTAAAAAGGAGCAAAGACTGATTGGTCGCCTTACGGCCCTATCTAGATTAATTCTTGAACTTATTTGAAGACTAAGTCCATCATATGGCTCATGAAGAAGTCCTCTCTTTTTTAGTGAGATATTGTATACGAGAAAAAAATTGATGATGTCAGACAATTTTTAGCCTTTCCAACAAAATTACAACAGCATAACACTACCAAGTCGTTAATTGTATACTTATCAGCAACAAAAGACGTGGTGAGTGCGACCATAGTGCAAAAACAAGACAGAGAGCAACTACCTATACACTTTATTAGCAAGATCTTACAAGATATTGAAACAATATATCAGGCGGTAGAGAAGGTGCAGTTGTCCCTCCTCACAACCTCGCGACGAATCAAACATCACTTGCAAAGCCATGAGGTCATTGTCAGGATAGACCACCCAGTACACAAAGTCATATGGAAACCCGATTTGGTAGGAAGGACGACGACATGGGCAGTAGAGCTGTTAGAATTCTAGATCTGATGCGAGCCAAGAGGGCCAATAAAAGCCTAATGCCTAGCAGAATTCGCCATTGACCTATAGGAAGACATCATCTCAGACAATGGTTGGTGGACCTTGAACGTAGATGGGTCATCAAATGCCAATGGTCGAGGAGTCGGGATAGTCTTGGAAGGCCCCCATCAACATCATCATTGAGAAATCACTACAATTTGCCTTTAAAGTGTCAAATAACCAAGCTGAGTATGAGACCATGGTAGTTTGGCTAACACTAGCCATGGAAATGGGGGCAATAAGAATAATCTACAAAATAGATTCCTAGTTGACAGTGGGACACTTGATCTGGGAATACTAGGTCAAAGATACATTTTTGTTGCAATATTATCATATCGTCAAGACAATGTTAGAAGGATTTGAAGAGTACAAGATAAAACATGTACTAAGAGCCAACAATATTAGAGTTGATATACTCTTTAAGCTAGTCAGCACCAAAGGCCAAGGTAAACATCGCTTAGAGCTATAAATAGAACTGTTAGCACCTTCAACTGAAGCAGACAAGTGTATGGTTGTGCACACAGTTGTGGAATGGAAATCATCCATTATTTAGTTCCTTAAGACAAGAGACAAGCCTGAAGGTGCTAATTCTGGTTGGGAGAGAAGAACGACGAAGTATACTTTAATTGGAGAGGAGCTATATAGAAGAAGGTTCTCCACGCCTTTGTTTAGATGCATATCTAAGTCACAAATAGAGGACATCCTAAGAGAACTCCAAGAAATTTGTGGATGTCATTTCGGAGCAAAAACAATGGCAACCAGGATCTTGAGAGTTAGCTACTATTGACCCACAATGAAATTTGATTGTGTTGAGTATGTCAAGAATTGCATACCTTGTCAGAAGCAGGAAAATGTATCCACCTAAGACATGAAAAACTACACAATGTCTTTTCACCATGGCTATTCGCAAAATGAGGAATGGACATTATAAGTTCATTTGCATTAGGAAAGGGGCAAGTAAAATTCCTGTTGGTAGTTGTTGATTACTTCACTAAAAGGATGGAAGCAAAACCCCTTACAATTATCACGACTCAATAAGTGCAATGATTTGTATGGAAAAGCAAAGTTTGCAAGTTTTGAGTCCCACACGCCATTATCAAAGACGAGAGACAAATTATCGACAAGAACATAAAAGAGTTCTTCCAAGATTTTCACGTCAAGCATGTCACAAGCCCCATAGAGCACCCCAGGCCAACAAACAAGGAAAAATAGTAAGGTTATTCATAGTGAACTTAAGAAGAGACTAGAGACAACTAAGGAAAATTGGTCTGAGAGGTTGCCAGTGTACATCTCAATCCACCACTAAGGAAACCTAGTACAACCTCACCTATGGCATTGACACCATGATCCCCATTGAGATTGGGGAACCATAAACCAGAGGATAATAACATACAAAAGAAGACAACAACTAGTGTATTGCAGTGTGCTTAGACTTGTTGGAAGTAAGGGAGAGGGCGTGCATTCAAGAAGAAAACACCAAAAAATGGGTGTCTAGGTGGTACAATACAAAGGTACAATTGAGAAAGTTTAATAAAGGGGACTTGTGTGGGGAATGGCTAGCAACACAAGGAAAATTGAAGGTAATAAACCTTTCAGCCAGGGTTAATTATTGTTAAAGTGCATGTCAAGACTTCCTCAACAAAAACTCACTAAATCAACCTCAATCCTTGCTAAAAGCCTCCTCGACCAACGTCAAGGCTCATGTCGAGACTTCCTCGACCAGTAATCATTAAATCAACCTTTGTTGAAAGCCTCTTTAGCCAATGTCAAGACCCATGTAGGGACTTACCCGACCAATATGACCAAGTCAATAACCTAATATGTTCTAAGAGTATCCTTAGCCAAGTTTGACCCCTTACGAAGGACTCTATCAAGACCTATTTGACCCACATCAATTACTTTAGTAATTAAGTTTTAAACCTTGTGTCTAAATTGACTAGTTACATAGGTATCTATCGAAGACATCTCAACATAATAGCCTTCAATCAACACACATAACAACTTATAAGTCAAAACAAGTTTAAGAAATACAAGTTTAAGAAGAATTATACCAAGCCAAGACAAAACGTAAATAGATTTAAACATGATACATACAATATTCAAAAACCAAAAGGGAGGGGGTGAGGGAGCATTAATACCTACAAAAAAGGGTGATGGCTACCCTATTGTCATAATAAAACCGAGGCATTTCTAGTTCTCTGCGTCATCTCCCTCCACACCACCATCTGCATTGTCTTCATCATGAAGTTCTACCAAAGGAATGGCCAGATTGTTTCCAGCCACCGCCTCTAGTGAGAGAATGTTTGTAACATCCTGACCAGATATTACGAATTTAAATAATAAAATAAAATAAGAAAATAAAATCTCATTAATTATAAATTCATTTCCCAAAACCGCGAGAAATTTCAAATAATTTATTTCATAATAAAGATAACTCTATATTCAAATTTCTCAAAATTCAATAAAATACCAAAATAGTCTCTTAATAGTTTACAACTTTATTCCAAAACCATAAGTGATACAAACTCAATAAAACTGTTTCCATGAGTTTTTCCCGCTCCGCTGCTAAGCCTCACCAGATCCACTTGCAACATCATCTCCTCTCGTGTACCACATACACGATCATCACCAAACACAAGCAGATAGGGTAAGCTAACAAAATAAACATACATATATATATATGGCACAATTATACAAATCACACAATCACACTAAAGGAATTCCATCCTTTGATATCACATCACATGGCCACCACCATGTTAATCGTGTTCTACGTCTTCTAATGAGTACCTCAAGATGTCTTGCTGTCATACCTATCGGCCACAATCAATAGAGCACGTGCGAGAAACCATTTATACGGATCATACACCGTAACGCAAGGTGGAGTTCTCAAATACGAACATAGTTCGTAACGTCCCAAGACTACCAAACTCGTAAGCTAATTACTGAGGAGGACAATCTATCTGGACCCATCTGTATTGGTCACAACTAGCACACTCACACCAGCAACACTCGCCAACCCGAGCTCAACTCAAGGGTTCCTCGTGTTCATCTGCCATCCCGAGCTAAACTCGAGGGATGCCATTTTGAGCCACAACTCAAGGAATGCCACGTGCTTAACCCTATCCCGAGCTCAACTCAAGGGATATGTTTCGAGCCACAACTCAAGGAACACCAGCAAGTTGACCTTTAAGGTGTCATAGAAGCCTTGTAGATCACGCACACAAAGCCAGCAAGCGTAAGTCCTACTATAGCAAAATCGCATGGCGCTGCTCACAAGGCGTTAGGCGCTGCCCGCTTCCAGACTGCCTAGCGGGGGACACGTACCATCAGGCGCAAATGCGCCTTTGATGCCCATGTCTCCAGTTATCGCCTGGCGGAACTCTTCTCACCGTCAGGCGCCACGTGTTCCAGTATCCACTGGTTTTGAAACTACCCCCTAGCGGCTCCAAACCTTCTGTCAGGCGATACATTAGTACAACGAGTTATACTGGTTATCCCCTTATAGCCTGATTTTTTCCAAGTTCGTGTAAGTGCTACAACAGAATTTCCACCTCTATTCCCATAACAATTCCCTATACCCATGTGCTACTTTCATATAAATGTAAGGGTATCCCCAACTCCAACCATGTTATTTCAGCCATTTGCCACAAAGTTATTCCCTTCCAAGGGCTTTAAAATCGTTAGGTAACATCCATGTGTTTCCTACCTCAAACCAGTACATATATATATATATATATATATATATATATATATATATATTTGTTTATGGTCATGGCCGCACTTTAATATTTACATTACCTATGATAGCTCCCTATAGTACCCCTTAACGTTCCATAAACTCTTCTATACGCACATATGATCAATTCGCTTACAAGATAAACTCTAAAACCAGCAATCATGCATAACATATATCTTTCGCTAATGACCTCTAAATAAAATCTCCACTGTTCAAAGTGAAGAACTACATGTTATGGACCACTTGTCAAAATTTCACCTATATCGGACGGCTAACGAACCGGGAAATTAAGTTTTATGAAAACTACGCAAACTAGAAAAAAAGGGTGGTGCCTAGCGCCCAGCAATCAGGAACCTTGCGCCTGGCGGTACAAAGCCAGCGCCGGGCAGTTCCTGTTCCACGAAAATACGAAAAACAACATTTTTCGTGAATCAAAGCACCCCTCGCATCTTTGATATGGCGCCTGGTGGTAGCTAATGTGTTGTCAAGCGGTTCTTACTATTCCAGGAACCCCAACACTCTTCTTTGCACCTGTGAACCTCAACCCATTCACAACAACTCTGAGTTCAACCAATTTATGACTTTATAAGATACAATTCCGTCTTTTAGGATTACAATTCATCTTTAACACTTCCCATACTCGAATTCATTCACATTTTCCATTTAGATTAGTGCCATTTTCGAAATCCCCAATTCATCAACCCTAAGATAACCTTCATGCGATTTTCATCTCAATTAAACCCCAATTCCACGAATTTCCAATGAAATACGATGTCTAATCATTCATAAAGTTTAGAACACGATTTCTCCACGATCAGAAACCTCTAAGAACACCAAAAACATCCAAATCGAATGAATTCGACTTGCATCGTCGGGCAGTTGTTCATCACCGCCGGGCAATTCATCAAAATCCAAAAAACTGGGTTGGCCAGCTTGTGTTGCCTGGCGGCACAAGACTTTGCCGCCAGGCGGTTCCTCATAGGAACCTAGAAAAATCACACAACATAGAGAAGTCGTCTGGCGGTATAGTTCATCGTCCGCCAGGCAGTTTCTGGAAAATTTCCAGAAACACAAATTTCAATGAAATTTAAAGGTGATCATACATATACATGCTATAATTCATACATTTACAAATAAAAACATAAATATAATGTGATCCAGCTCCCCTAACCTGGTTTCCTTTGATTAAAATTGGATCAACGCTAAAGTTCTTAATGATCTCCAATGACCTCCCCTTGACTCTCCAACCAATAACTCTTAATCTCTCTATAATTCAGCTCTAATACTCTAAAACTTTGCAGCCTAAAAACTCACAACAATGCAGTGTGGTTCTCTCCTCTACTTCCATTCTCTCTCACCAATACCACCCAATAATTACCCCATTTACTCCTAAAACGAAAATTAATTAGCAATGTGCTTAATTGCTATTCAATGACCATAATTTAGTGGTTTTGTAGCCCTCCCTTCTACCCATCTAAGGTGGCTAGGGTTTCTCTGCCCTTTCACCTTCACGCCAAAATAAATTTTGGCAAAAAGAAAGTTTATTTTGGATTCACCAAGGTTCGAATCAATTGCACAACTATTCAACCAATTCACGTTTTGTGATGACTAATATAATTAATTCTATGATTATATTATCATTCAACATGATCAAGAATATTATTAAAAATAAGATTAATTAAATAACACATAAATGGCATACATAGGACTTGAACCCAAGTCTTCTCACACAATTAAGTACTCTCAACCATTTAAGCTAGTACTTTGCCACATCACATCAATCAATATTAAATGCCATAAAGGCTCCCACTACGCGTATTTATTAATTATTTATTTATTTAATTAATTAAATTTCACGGGTCTTATAGTAAGCAGTTGCGTTGTCCCAATGTTACCACCAGAGTCCTCGGATTGAGGCCTAAGGCCTAGAGTAAATTTCATCGAATAGTAGGACACGATACTGATGACTATCATACCCTAGCTAATCAGCTGGCGGCATTATCGGCTAGAGGTATGTTGAAGAAATATGTCAGGGTTGAGAAGGATGATGAGCGAATGAAGCAGCCCTCGAAAACCGAGTCACATGAAATTCCTATCTTGGGTGATTTTAAGACAATAACAAGAGGTTTTTCAGGGGGAGGATTGACACATGCGTCCAGGAAAAGATATGTAAGAAGCGTAATGACTGTTGTAAAAATAGAGCGATCTACGAAGAATCCAAACATTGTTTTTTCTAATGAAGATTTGAAGGGACTGGTTCCACATGAGGATAACCCGATAGTGCTGTCAGTTATCATGATGGGAAGGAATGTGCATCGGGTGTTGATAAATCAAGGCAGTTCAGCTGATGTTATGTTCTGGGAAACCTTTGTAGGTTTACAAATTCCCTTGGATCGATTACAACCTTTTGGCGACATGTTATTAGGTTTTTCTAGAGAACAAGTAGAGGTGAGGGGTTATGCAGATTTGCGTACAATGTTTAGGGATGATAAAACTGTAAAAACTATCGTGGTACACTACATAGTTGTTAATGCTCCATCAGCATATAACTTTCTACTTGGCAGACCTTCCTTGAATAAACTTAGAGCCATAGTCTCAACTCCTCATTTGAAGATGAAGTTTCCTACGAATGAAGAGAAGGTAGTCACGATGTCAATAAATCAAGAGACAGTTAGGAAGTGTTATGAAGACAGTCTTCGAACTCGTCAGAAGGATGCATATTGTGTAGCATCTAGTAAAGTATCTGTTGATACCGAATTAGATCCTAGGATAGTGCATCCATAACGAATGCCCCAATCTGTGGGGGAGGTGAAGTAAGTAAATCTTGATGGGAGAAAACTTAAAATAGGAGGAGGCCTAAGTCCAACAGTTGAAGCACAAATCTTGTAGGTTTTGCAAGCAAATCTTTCCTCGTTTGCTTGGACAACAACAAATATGGTGGGGAGAGACCCTGACTTCTTATGTCATAAACTTAATGTGAACCCAAGTGCTAAAGAGAAGATTCAGAGATGAAGGCGGTTGGGAGGTGAAAAGGCTCAAGCTATTGCAGAGGAGGTAAAGAAGCTTTTGGATGCATCGCATATCCGGGAAATTCAGTATCCTACATGGTTAGCAAATGTAGTGATGGTTAAAAAGTGAAACGAAAAATGGAGGATGTGTGTGGATTTCATTGATCTGAATAAAGCATGTCCAAAAGATTCCTATCCCTTACCTGGCATAGATGCACTAGTGGACAGTGTGTCGGGATGCACTTTTCTTAGTTTCATTGATGCTTACTCAAGTTACAACCAAATAAAGATGCATCCTCAGGATGAAGAAAAAACATCTTTCATGGGAGAAACCTTGAACTATTGCTACAAGGTGATGCCTTTTGGTTTAAAAAATGCAGGCGCTACGTACCAAAGACTGATGGATCGGATCTTGGCTCCTATGATGGGGTGCAATATACAAGAATACGTAGATGACATGGTAGTAACCTCAACAATGGAAGTTCAACATCAAGAAGATTTGGTTAAGTTGTTTGCCACAATAAATAAGTATCAACTTAAGTTTAATCTAGAGAAATGTCTATTTGGCGTCAGAGTAGGAAAGTTCTTGGGGTTTTTACGTACTGAGAGAGGTATAGAGGCTAATCCCGACAAATGTGAAGTTGTTATTAATATGAGAAGTCCAACAAATGTAAAAGAGGTTCAACGACTGACGGAGAGGATGGCTACTCTCTCTCGATTTTTGGAAAAAAATGGTGATAAGGGGTTACCTTATTTTCAATGTTTCCGAAAGAATGATAGGTTTCAGTGGTCCAGCCAGCGCGAATAAGCCTTTCAACAGTTGAAAGAATATTTGAGCAAACCACCAGTGCTCTGCAGACCTGAAAAGAATAGTATTCTGGCGTTATATATTTCGGTGACTAATCAAGCGGTTAGTTCGTTATTAGTTCAATAGTGGAAGGAAGAATAGAAACTTGCGTATTTTGTTCGTAAGGTGTTAAATGGGGGCAAAGACACAATATCCTATATTGGAAAATGCCGCATTAGCTGTGGTGGTAACAGCTCGACGGTTAAGACATTATTTTCAAAATCATGTGGTGAGAATAATGATGGATTTGCCTATAAAACAAGTGCAGAAACCTTATATATTGGGCAAGTTGGTTAAATGAGCGGTTGAGTTGTTAGAATATAATATTCAGTACGACGCTATGGGCCCAATCAAAGCACAAGTATTATCAAAGTTTTTGGTGGAACTTACTAATCCTACGAAGTCCAACATGAAGATGTGTTGCAATGGGTTCTGTCTGTGGATGGAGCCTCCAATCTAAAAGGGAATGGAGCTGGTATTGTGTTAGAAGGGGCAGGCAGGATTTTGATTGAGCTGTCTTTAAGGTTTGCTTTCAAGGCAAGTAACAATCAAGCTGAGTATGAAGCATTAATAGCCGGAATGTTACTAGCAAAGGAAATGGGAGTCGCAAAGCTAGTAATTAAAAGTGATTCAACATTAGTGACGGGACAAGTAAAAGGAGAATTTCAAGCTCGCGATTCCCAGTTAGCCAAATATTTGGAATTTTTTCACACTTTGGCCAAGAATTTTGTGTATTTTGGTTTGTACATGTTCCTAGGGATCATAATAGTGGGATGAATTTGTTATCAAAATTGCCTAGTTATATGAAGCCAGGACAACATCAATCGATAATTCCGGAAACATTGATATCTCCAGGGGTAGAAATGGGAGATAATTGTCAAATTTTGGCAATACAAGTAACTTCAAAGGATAATTGGATGACTCCCATAAAAAGATACATTGTAGATGGGCAATTACCTGGAGATAATGAGGAAGCAAGTCAGATTAGGAAGAGTTCTAGTAGATATGTGTTAATTGACGGTAATTTATTTCGACATGGATATTCTCGTCCTTTGTTGATCTGCATAGATTAAGAAGAAGCTATAAGGATCATGGTTGAGTTGCATTAGCGTATATATAGGAGTCACATCAGAGGGAGAGCGTTGATGTTGCGAGTCATGAGAGCAGGATTTTTCTGGCCAACTATGCGAACTGATTGTATGGAGTATATGAGAAGATGTGGATAGTGTTAGAAACACGCTGATCGGGCCAGAGCACCGCTTGAGGTTCTACACTTCATCAATGCATCGTGGCCATTTCATACACGGGGAATAAATATACTGGGACCTTTTCCACGTGCTGTTAGGTAGCTCAAGTTTTTGATAGTGGCCATCGAGTATTTTACGAAATGGATTGAAGCAGAGCCTGTAGCAATAATAACAGGGAATAAGATTAAAGACTTCATTTGGAAGAATATAGTATGCATGTTTGGAGTTCCACGACGCCTCATTTCAGATAATGGCACCCAATTTGTATGTTCACAGGTACGACAATTGTGTAGGGAGGTGGGCATCATACATGTTTTTTCTTCTGTGGAGCATCCTCAAACGAATGGGCAAGCTAAAGTAGCTAACAAAGTTATTATGCGAGGTTCGAAGCGAAGGTTAATGACAGTTAAAGGTGATTGGCCAGATGGAATTCACTGAGTAATATGGTCCTATCACACCACTCCTCAGACAACCACGCATGAAACTCCATTCAGTTTAGTATATGGGACAAATGCAATGATTCCCATAGATATCACTGAAAATGTGGAAAGGGTAAGATTATTTGAAGACAAGCTTTCAGAACAGGGACTGCTTGCTAATTTGGATACTTTGGAAGAGGTTCGAGAATTGCCTAGGATATCGGGGGATGCAGTTAAGAGGAGAGTGGAAAGAAGATATAAGACAAGTGTAAATTCGAGGAGTTTTCAGGAAGCAAATTTAATGTTAAGAAAGGCACAATTAATTTAAATGGATAATAAATTGGTGCCCAAATGGACGAGACCTTATCGAATTGAAGAGGTAGTCGGATTGGGAGCATATAAATTAGAGTCTTTGGATGGCAAGGAAATTCCTAGAACATGGAATGCGACAAATTTGCATTTTTATTTTAGTTAGTTGGATAATTGTTTTTATTTTTTGTTTTGTTTTCTTGTCACAACTATTCATTTTAAATCCAAGTCATTTTTTTCTTCTTATTTATTTTATTAAATCATGATTCTGGCCCCGATGCTCGAAGGCAATTCTGGGCCCCGATGCTCGAAGGCAATTCTGAGATGCTCGATGATAAAATAATTTCGGGTCCTGATGCTCGTAGGCAATTCTGAGACGCGACTTTCGATGATCAAATGATTCCAGATCTCGATGTTCAAGGGCAATTATAAGCTGTGGCGCTCAATGATAATTGATCATAAACATATTGTTTAGTGATTTTGCAGGGCTAGAAGTGCAATAAGGATGGGGGAGATTAATTCGTGAAGAAATCGAGAGCTCGAGGTTAGTTTTGGTCTTGCTTAAAGTCTCGGTTTTTAGCTGATTACATTTATCATGTTTCTTAGACTAAGAGCTTGAGGTTGAATTTTGGTTTGTTTAGCGGTCTCAGTTTTTGACTGACTATTCTTGTCATATTTACTTGGTAAGACTGAGAGCTCGAGGTTAGTTCTGGTCTTGCTTAAAGTCTCGGTTTTTAGCTGATTACATTTATCATGTTTCTTAGACTAAGAGCTCGAGGTTGAATTTTGGTTTGTTTAGCGGTCTCAGTTTTTGACTGACTGTTCTTGTCATATTTACTTGGTAAGACTGAGAGCTCGAGGTTAGTTCTGGTCTTGCTTAAAGTCTCGGTTTTTAGCTGATTACATTTATCATGTTTCTTAGACTAAGAGCTCGAGGTTGGATTTCGGTTTGTTTAGTAGTCTCGGTTTTTGACCGACTATTCTTGTCATATTTACTTGGTAAGACTAAGAGCTCGAGGTTAGTTCTGGTCACGCTTAAAGTCTTAGTTTTTAGCTTATTACATTTATCATGTTTCTTAGACTGAGAGCTTGAGGCTGGATTTTGGTTTGTTTAGCACTCTCAGTTTTTGACTGACTATTCTTGTCATATTTACTTGGTAAGACTGAGAGCTCGAGGTTAGTTTTGGTCTTAACTAAAGTCTTGGTTTTTAGCCGATTGCATTTATCATATTTATTAGGCTAAGAGTTCAAGGTCGGATATTTAGTAGTCTTGGTTTGGGGCCGACATAATTTATCGTATTCATTTACAGAAAATAAGAAATCGATGGTAGTTTTGTTATGGAAGTCTTGGTTTGTAGTCGAATTATCTTATTATGGACAATGTGGAAGGTAATTACTAGCAAAGGGTGAAATTAACTTGGTATAATAAAACATAGTAAACTGTTGCAAAAAGGGAAGTCAAAAGATGTTCCAAATACAAATATGAGAAGGTAAAGAAAATAATAATACTAAGTGTCATATTCATCGGTTTCGATAAGTTGTCCATCCACAATGGTTTTTGAAATGTCGGCTTGGGATAGGTCAGCATCGGGGATGAGCATGCGAACTTGGTCAAGAGCTAGCTGGAAGCCCATGTTGAGTGAAGAACCGATTTGATCCTTGAGGAGTTTAGAATTTTTAGTCCAAGTTTTCTTCTCTTTTTTATGTTCCTTCAGTTGGTTGGTCATTGTTAGTAGCTCTTCGTCTTTTTGTTTAATCTGGTCACAAACAACTTTCAGTTCGGACACCTCGGTATTAAGATGAGCGATCTTCATGCATGAAAGTTATATATATATATATATATATATATATATATATATATATATATATATATATATAACAATTCCTAAAGAAAGAAATTCTATAACAAATATAAAACTCTTTCTTATTATCTCTTTTTGTCTTATATTTGTTCCGGTTACAAAAGGTGTAATATAACCTTCCTCCGAAAACAATAAGAAAGACAAGTTTTAACCTTAGTTTTTGCTTCACTTAGGTCAAAATTGATTTGTCCCTTGACCATGGAAGTAATATTCTTATTTATAGAAAGTAAATCGGTTATAAATATTATAGATATACATAATCAGTTAATGGCTAATAATAACTTTAAAGATAATCTAGAATATCCTCCTAAATAACAACCAAAATATTTCATCAACAAATAACTAATGTATCTATAACCACTCAACATAATCTAAAATTTTATCTTCACGTGCTTTATCTCTGCAATCTTAATTTAATATTAACAAATCGGTCTTAAGACGACATAATACCAATTCTCCTCCTCGTAATGACCTCGACTATACGGAGACAACTTCTTACTTCCTTCTTTCTCATACATCAACAATATCAGGCCAACTTCACGACACTCTTCTCTTCTACATATCTTCACCATTTGGTCGGCTTTACGACGACATCAATCTTCTTCTCTACACATCTCCATTATGAGGCCAACTTCATTACGATGCTACTTTTCTTTTCTACATATCTTTACCACTAGGTCGGCTTTATGTCAATGCTACTCTTCTACATATCTTCACCATCAAGTCGGCTTTATGTCAATGCTACTCTTCTACATATCTTCACCACCAGGTCGACTTTACGACGATATCAATCTTCTCACACTTATTCCCCTCGCCATTCTAACATCATATTCTTGGTGAGTACAATATTCATTTTTTATTTTTCTCATTGAAATATTGTTTGTTCTCATATACAACATAACAAAGACAAACAAGGCAAAGTAGTATTCTTTTAAAAAGAAAGTCTACATGCTCATACATATTTATCATCCATTCAATTTAATCAATAAATTCAAAAACACCCATACATATTTAAAATCCATTCAATATGATAAATACATTAAAAAAAAAAATCAATGATCTAATATTTCATAGCCTAACTATCTACCTTTCAAGTAATCAACTATTAACATCACACTATCGCAAATAGTTGAATATATTTTTGGAGGTCTCGTACCTTCAGTACGTTTTCATCAACAATAAAATTATATGTTAGGAACTAGGTCCTCATCATATGAAAGGGTAAAATTTTTTATGACCTACCAAACAAAGTTCTTTATCACACCGTAGAGGAGCCTCAATTGATTCTCACGAACAAATATTTCCTTTCATAATAGTCCAATTTAGTAGAGTTGTTATTATCTCCTTCAGAATCCCAATTTCAATATACGACGTAAACCATCCCACCATAGTATTTTCTCCTAAAAAATATCTATGTTCACATCATACTCAATATCACATAATAATTTAATTCATCACATAACATTCTATTCATGCATCTTATCTAAATCAAAATCATCGTATATCTACAATCATACATACTTCTTCTAAATTCATTTTCAATCTCATCATCAGTTAACCATTTACAATAATTAAAATCATTTTAACACATTTTTAAAGCTTCAAAAACATACTTTCTCACTCAAAATTACCTGACTAGTGGAAGTTAGAATTTTTGTGTCACATATATTGTTTAAATGTGTTATAGGGCCATTATCTGGTTAGTTAAATTATATAGTGGTATGTTAATATGAAATTTATGATTAAGAGTATAATTTTCATGAAAATCTTGTTGTGCAGATATCTAAAGTAATATTCTAATTTAACAGAGGTTGAATTGTAATTATTAAAATCTAGAATGGACTGAAAATATTAATGGTCTCCATTTATAGAAAAGGTAACATTTTGTATTTAGTAGAATTTTGTTTCTCTTCGTCTCATCATGAGGAAAACGAAGTTGATACCTAAAATCTCTACATTTTGAAAATCACGTACCCATTTATCAACGTCTCAATAAGAAAGTCAAATATGTTTTCATATTTTATTTTTATGTGAATTAATATATAAGTTCCCTAAAAATTAATATATGATTTTACTATGTATTTTGATTTATTTAAAGATAAAAAAATGTGTAAGAAATTCTTTCATCTCTCGACCATAGACCATCACATGGATCTTTCAAATGAGAGGAATGAGAAGCGTGTTGATGTACCTATGGAACACAAGATGTCACTTCACATTCATAAGCAAAAGGAGAAGTGTGTTAATGATGCAGCTTCATCCCTGTAACACTCATTTTAAAAAGAATGTGCAAAGAGGTTTCTATAAACACAATTTTAATTTTAAAATTGTGGACGTTAGATGCTGCTTTATCCCAATAGCACTTATTTAAAAGGAATACTATTTTCTGATTTTTCTTTATGATCCTCTCTTTTTTATATCTACATTTCATAATACCAATTATACTCCTTATAATATAATTATTTATTAAATTTTTTAAAATTAACGGTTATTTTTGTCTATTTTTTATAAAATTATTTATCTTTTTTTTATCAACAATTATTCTCTCTATTCATTTCATTTTATTTTTAATAAATATATATTTATTTTATATATTAATTTAATAAAATTACACTATTATCATTTATAATATAATATTATTTATATTTAAAAAATACAGAATAACTTCGGTTGTTTAAGCTGGTATTAATAATGAATATTTTGTTATAATTCATTATTTGTCGCTGTTTTTTTACCGTTTTTGTGTATCTGCCAGCACCGAAAAGGAAAAAGGTGTAAATTACGGGTACTATTTGGGTAGGCACACCACTTGAGTAATTTTGACTTGTGATTGGGTAGCACCGGATATTATTTCCAACGTGGAAAACGTGAAATGTCGCAAGGGCTATGAACCGTGGCATTGTTCTTTAAAATGAGAGGAATGAGAAGTGTGGAAGTACCTCTGGAACACAACTTGTGACTTCCCATTCATAAGCAAAATGAGAAGCTTGTTAATGATGTTGGGACTATGCGTCCTAATGTTGTCCCCATTTCCAGTTGCATTATCGGAGCTGTGCCACCCACAAGACAAGAAGGCGCTCCTCCGCTTCAAAAGGGAACTCAACAACCCTTATTTCCTAGCCTCTTGGGACCCAAAAGAGGATTGCTGCGGCTGGTACTGTGTCAAGTGTGACGACAGAAATAACCGCATCTTCACAATATTTCTAAGATCCGATCAGCCAGACCCGAATGTCACCGGACAAATACCACCCTCTGTGGGTGACCTCCCTTACCTCCGGGGCCTCAGCCTCCACAACCTCCCCAACCTCGTCGGCCCAATTCAGCCCACCCTCGCCAAACTCCCCAGACTAACAGATATCTCTATCTCCAATACTGGTATCTCAGGCCCCATACCTGAATTTCTGGCCCAGATTAAGACCCTCGAGTATATCGAACTTTCCTCTAACAAACTCTCGGGCTCCATTCCCAGCTCACTTTCCCAACTGCCTAATCTCATCACTCTACGGCTGGACAGGAACAAATTGACGGGCCCAATCCCGGCCTCTTTTGGATCCTTCAAGAAGCCCGGGCTAGATCTCATTCTCTCTCACAACCAGCTTTCCGGGCCCATTCCCGCTTCCTTGGGCAACCTAGACCTAGAGAGGATAGACTTGTCAGGGAACAACTTTTTAGGCGATGCTTCATTTCTTTTCGGGAGCAAGAAAAATACTGAGCTAGTTGACCTTTCCAGGAATGCCTTCTCCTTTGATCTCTCTCGTTTGACGTTTCCCAAGCAAACCTTAACTTGGTTGGATATCAGTCACAATAACATTTATGGCAGCATTCCAACGGGGCTTACCCAAGTGCGATATTTTCAGCAATTGAACTTCAGTTATAATCCTGGCTTGAAGGGCCAAATACCGCAGGGTGGGAGATTGCAAACATTCGATAAATATTCCTATTTTCACACTCACTTGTGTGGCTCTCCACTTCCGCCTTGCACCAAATAGATTAACAGATTTCTTCCGCTTTCAATTAAATAAGTTTTCCGTTTTCCCACTAAGTTGTGTGTCTCTCTACTTCCGCCCTGCGCCAGTAAGATTATGTAAGGGGTTCGTTCAAGTTTGAATTAAATAAGTTTTCTATTTGCGGACTCAGACTTCAAGTTTCTGTTCGAGGATATACGATGGTGTTTAGTGTTGAGAAATAAAACTATGTTTCTCCTAGTATTTTTATTTGTGTCACAGTAAGATTGTTCGATAGAAGATATTTATAGTTAATAGTTATAATCACTAGTTTTATGGAAAGGTTAGAAGCTCAAAACAAGGGAAAGAAAATAAAGGGAGAGGTCAATCGGAAAAGAAAATGTATGGAATGATTTTGCTGTAGTATTGTCGGTGAGTGAAGAGTGACAATGATTCTGCTGGGTAAGCATCATTGACCATGTTTTGAGCGGACTTGTATAATTCCTGTCACTTTAAAAGAGTATCTCTCTTAAAAATAAATGTTGTCTTAAGTTCATTATTTCTTTACTAACCAAAAAGCAAGTCAAACCGGACTAATTCACATTCTTTAACCACAACCCTGATGAGTTAACATTATTAATGTGGTGTCAAGCTAACCAAACTTAACACCTTAATATGACTAGTAACTTTATGGACTAGTTCAAAATGAAAGTGACAATAGTCATATGGTAATATTTCGTTCATATACCAAAAGGACTAATGATCAGGCCTTTATATCTCAAGGAATAAAAAGTCCATGTGTAATGTAATAACATAATTAAATGAAACATTAATAATAAAAGGCAAAGTCATGGAGTATAAACATTACTTCTTACAATTATCCAAGAATACTTAGAATGAAAAACTAAAACACATCACAATGTCAATAACAAGACAAAGAAATAGATCGACAGTATTCAAAATAAATGCTCAAGGAGCAAGACAATACATGGGCTACAACCCTAAAAAGAAATTCGGGAAAACGGAATCAGATCCAAGACGAACTAAGCAGCGAAATCTTTATCACCCTGATGACCATGGGGAGTCCTCGCATATACTCACATCAATAAATTGATGATCATCGCAAAAGGAGAAAAATCACACATAGAACATACAATCAAGAAGAAAGGGTAAGCTAGAATAGAAAATGATTTATCATACAATTTCATATAATTTTATAGCCAAAGATACATATATCAACCACGCATCCAATGACCAGCAAACAAGACACTAAGACTCAAGACACGATTATCCGAATACATATAATCATTCGAATTCACTGGATGCTTGCACTTTTGGTGGCCTCTACTGCTCTGCAGAGCCAATTGCCAATGGGTTTCACCCTACCACTCATAAGGTTAACCTTCAAACATCTAAGGCCATTATCTTGCCAAAGACTAGGACCTCCTACTACTCTCACCATTCGAGTCAGTACGCTCTACGTAAAACTAACTAACTTTTTAAAGTGTCAGGATACAATCCTTACTTGAATCCTTACTAAATTATATAATTGGGCACTACCACGAAATTTCGTAGAATAATGTCCTAATCACGAAGCACCACCATGAGCTCCCACTAACTGGGGTCATGGAATTACATCCTGACCATGAGGCACCACCATGCAACCATCGTGGAATTACGTCCTAACCAATGAGGCACCACCACTAAACTTTCGTGGAATTACGTCCTGACCAATGAGGCACCACCATGAGATCTCACCTAGAGATTCACAGAATTACGTCCTAAACCACACCAAAATCATGTCTCACCAACCAAGCATAAAGTTATCATGCATACCATGTCTCATGTAATCATTCAACCAATTAACCAACCAATTCATACTTTCCATTTCATGTTCAACACGGCAACATATCATCCCCATTTAATCTCATGAAATATACATGGCATCGTACATTAGGCTTTTATGGTAAAACGTCCCATCAGGCGAGCAAGCAACCATATTAGAGAACCAAATAGAACTAGAGCACAAACATGTCCCAAACTCGCTCAGGCTAGAAGACCTTGCTTAGGCGAGAGAGGTTCTCTCGCTTAGGCGAGCCCTTCTCGCATAGGCGAGAGCTTAAACAAGGAACAGTGGCTTCTGTGATTTCTTGTTTAGGCGAGACCTCCTCGCTTGAGCGAGATTACCCCTCGCTCAAAACGAAGGTTCGTCGCTTAAGCGATAGTTCAAGCAGAAAACCTGGGTGAGTTGCTGCTAATCTCGCCTAGGTGAGGTACGCTCACTTGGGCTAGAAAACCAATACCTACCATTGTTCTCGCGTGCAACAATCAAGCATTTGCAAACCACAACACATTCATCCATAATCCAAGCAATCACAGCAACACCTAAGCATATCAAACACGAAAATAAATCTAAACAAGCAGATATAAAGCAAATACAAAAAACCCTAGCTTCCCTTACCTTCTAGAAAGTTGTTATGACTGGTTTGGCACGAGTAGAAAAGACACCCAACTCTTAGAAAAAATTCGCAAGCTATAAATAGTAACACTAGAACAACACTAGATTACCCGGAGGAACCCTAGTTGGGACCACAAAAACAAAGCTTAGAACGAAGAAAGTACGGTTCAAGAACTAACTTTTGTGAGACGGGAGTGAGCTTTGAGCTAGCGTGACCAAGAAGGGGGCCAAACCCTAGCAGAGCTTCTGTTGAAAGGAAAAGAATGTGTTTGAGAAATTGTTTTTCTGAAATTGATTAGGAAATGAGAGTGTTAGGTTGGTTTAGGGGCTTTGGACATCCCATGGGTCAGCCTTAGGCCCAACTAATTAGGGTGGGCCCTTAAGATTAGGGTCGAAATTAAAGTGGGCCTTACATTCTCCCCAACAACAAAAATTTTTAACCTTGAAAATGAAAACTTACCAGGAAAACAGATGCAAATGTGACTTCCTCATATCCTCCTCTAACTCCCAAGTAGAGTCACCTGTTCTCCGACCCCAAATGACCTTGACAAGACTAACTGGTTTTCCACGACGTTCCTCTACTCGGCTATCCTCCAAAGCAACGGGTGGTACTTCCATAGTAAGATCCTCCCTGATCTGCACATCCTCTACTTCCAACACATGAGATGGGTCAAAGACGTACTTCCTCAACTACGAGACATAGAATACTGGATGAAGATTAACTAACTAAGGATGCTTCCTACTCTAGTGGTTCGGGTCACCCTCAAGAACACGTGATCTCCAGTCACGAATTCCAAGGGTCTTCTCTTACGGTCTGCATAAGCCTTCTGTCTACTCTAAGAGACATACATCCTGACTCTCACCATTCTCACCTTCTTTGTAGTCTGTTCCAATAATTCTAGTCCAACTAGCACTGTTTCCCAAAGCTTGCTACCCAAAGCACTCTGTAGCATCTGCCAAAATCGCGAAGTGAACAGTGGATCTCTATATGAAACTATACTCGAAGGTACCCCATGCAACCTCACAATCTATTTAATGTACAATTGGGCCAACTTGGCCATAAACATCCTCAAATTCATTGTTAAGAAATGAGCACTCTTGGTCAATCGGTCCACTACAACCCAGATCGAATCATGACCTCTAAAGGTTCGTGGCAAATGGGTCACAAAGTCCATAGCTATGCTATCCCATTTCCACATCGATATGTCCAAAGGCTGTAGAATTCCATTGGGTCTCTAATGCTCTACCCGTGCCTTTTGACATGTCAAACAAGATGATACAAACTGTACAACATCCTTCTTCATACCCTGCCACTAGAAGGTTTCCTTGAGATCCTGGTACATCTTAGTCATGCCAGGGTGCAAACTAAGACGACTCTTATGCCCTTCCTCAATGATTAACCTTTTCACTTCAGCATCGTCAAGTACACACACTCTATCTTGGAATCTTTGTACACCATCACTACCCAAGGCGAAATTCTTCGCTTCATATAACCCAAGTTGTTCTCTCACTCCTGCTAGACTAGCAACCGCTAGCTGCCTTTCTTTGACTAAGTCTAAGAAGTCACTAGATATAGTAAGAGTACTACATCTAATGAACTCAGATCCCAACTCAACTTGCAGCTTCATATTTGTGAATTTCTCTAGTAGCTCCACCTCCTTGATCATAAGTTGTGCAATATGCATTGTCTTCCTACTTAAGGCATCTGCTACCACATTTACCTTTCCCGGATGATATAGCAGTTCAAAATCATAGTCCTTCAGGAATTCCATCCACCTCCTTTGTCTCATGTTTAGCTCCTTCTGGTCAAACAGGTACTTGAGACTTTTGTGATCACTAAACACACGAAACTGGGCACCATAAAGATAGTGTCTCCAGACCTTCAAGGCAAACACTATAGCTGCAAACTCCAGGTCATGAGTGGGGTAGTTTCTCTCATGCACCTTAAGTTGCCTCGAAGCATATGTCACCGCCTTCTTCTCTTGCATCACCACACAACCAAGCCCTAGATGAGAGGCATCACAGTAAACCTCAAAAGGTCTACCAACATCAGGGATAACCAATTTGGGAGCACTTGTCAACCTTTGCTTAAGCTCTTGAATGCTTCCCTCACATTTACCCGTCCAAGTGAAAGGTTGGTCTTTTCGAGTAAGTTGTGTTAGAGGCGCCACTATCTTGGAGAATCCTTCTATGAATCTCCTATAGTAGCCAACTAAACCCACGAAACTCTTGATCTCTGTCGTTGACTTGGGAATTTTCCACTTAACCACTGCCTTCACTTCCACCGGATACATCGCTTGCTCTTTGCAGATATTACATGTCCCAAGAATTGTACTTCATCCATCCAGAATTCACACTTGGACTGTTTAGCATACAACTGCTTCTCCCTCAAAATACCAAGTACTAATCTCAGGTGATTGACATGTTCCTCCTGAGTCCTTGAATAGATGAGTATGTCGTCTATGAAGACTACAACAAACTTATCCAAGAATGACCTGAAGATCTGATTCATATAATCCATAAACACAGTTGGAGCATTGGTCATACCAAAAGGCATAACCACCTACTCGTAGTGTTCATATCGAAATCTAAAGGTTGTCTTCTGTACATCATCTACCTTTACCAAGATCTGGTGATACCGCGATCGTAGATATATCTTGGAAAACACCGACGCTCCATGCAACTGATCCATCAGATCATCTATCCTCGGAAGGGGGTACTTGTTCTTGATGGTCATCTTGTTCAACTGCCTGTAGTCCACACACAGGCGTGAACTCCCATCCTTTTTCTTCACCAACAACATTGATGCTCCCCATGACGAAGTATTGGGTCGAATGAACTATTTTCCCAATAGCTCTTCAATTTGATTCTTGAGCTCTACCAGTTCTGCCGGACCCAAACGATATGAAGCCATCGACATTGGACCAGTTCTTGGCACTAGGTCAATAGAGAATTCCACCTCTCTACTAGAAGGTAACCCTGGTACTTCCTTCGGGAACACATCCTCAAACTCATGCACCACAGGTATAACTGACGTCTTTTCCTCCTTCTCCACATTTAGATGCGTAAAGATTATGAAGCACTGCGCGCCAGCTTGAATCTCTTTCATGACCCCTTGAGATGATAACAACTCTGGCTCCTCTGAGTTGGGGAACAACAACTTTTTTCTCTCGGCAATCTATAAGAATACGATTGGCAGAGAGTCAATCCATCTCCAAGATCACCTTCAACTCTTGTAGTGGTAGGCATATCAAATTCACTTTATATATGCGCCCCTCTACCTCGAATGGACATCTAGCACACAAGGACGATGTCCTGACCATACCTGACGTCGGAGTAGATACCACAAGATCACATTGCAGGTCAAACACAAACAAACCTAACTTTTTCACACAAGAATCTGACACAAAAGACTGTGTTGCTCCAAAGTCATACAACACAACATTCCATTCCAACCATCACACAACAACCTATAACCAGGTTACTTGAGCCTGCTACCTCTGCTTCTATCATCGCACACACCCGGTCTGCTGCCTGAGGCATATTGCCTCCTCTCCTTTGTTGATTCTATGCAGGAGTATGAACTAGTGGTCGCGCCATCGCCCTCGCAAGAGTGGGGCAATCCTTGCCAAAGTGGCCTTTCTTACCACAATTGTTACATCTTCTGAAGCCTTCCAATTGAGGGCACACACTCCTTAAGTGCGGTCTTCCACACCGAAAGCACTACACTCTGTCCACACCAACCCTTTGCTGCTATGGACATTAAGCTTTCACATCAACCTTCATCTTCTCCACAACTTTGGCCTTCTCCACCAAGGCTACAAAATCCTTGATGGATAGTGGGGCTACCATCAAACGAATGTCTCCATGGAGAACGTTTTCGAACTTCCTGCATCGCCACTACTTATCGAGTGACATGGTGTAGAAGCGGCTAAGGTGCTTGAACTTCTCTGCATACTCAGCCATAGACTTGTTCCCTTAAGTCAGTTGGAGGAATTCCACCTCTTTTGCATATCTGACGTTGTCTGGAAAATACTCGGAGAGGAACTTCCCCCTGAACGCCTCTCACATGACTAGCTCCTCTATTTCTTCCATGATGGATTGCATGCTGATCCACTAGTGCTCGACTTCTCCCGTGAGCATGTATACAACAAAAGCCAATATATTCTCCGCAATGCACATCTTGGCATCAAAAATTCGCTCCATGTCCTTTAACCACTGGTCCATAGCATCAGGGCTAGTTTTGCCATTAAATTTCACTAGGTGGTGCTTTAAAAAGTCCTCCAGACTCCATTCCCTGGGTGGAGGTCATGGTTCAGGGTCGTGGACAGGGGCAGCTGTCCTGTTCTCCTCCAATTGGTGGAAGGCCTCTATGTGTTGTCTGTGAGCATCCTCAACAACCACTCTTGCAGCCTCCATCTACTGCATCACCAATTGCTGCTGCTCCAAAGATGTTATTAGGCGCTGCATCGATGCCTCATGTTGTTGCATCATGGCATTACTATGCTGAGTCAGAGTTGCCACCAAACCTTCTATCGCCCAGGCGATGTCTGGTGCGTCACCCTGAGAAGATTGAGGATTTCTACGAGGAGCTGCCATGTCACTTGCACACTGGAAAACCATTAGTCAGACATTGATTAGACATGAACTTAGCTGATAACACTCAGAAGACACGATGAAAGCTAAGCAGTCACACAAGTCCACAGAGTCTAAGGAAAGACCGCTTTAATACCATAAATGTAAGATCCCATTTAAGTAATAACATAATTAAATGAAGGCTTAATTATTGTTTTAGTCCTCGAATTTGTTCTGAAGTCTCAAAAAGGTCCTCTAAATATTCGGAGTCTCAATTTAGTCCTCTAATTGTCATAAGTGAATCAATTTGGTCCCCAAAATTAACACCGTTAAAAATCGTAACAGAACAGTGACAAGGCATAATGACTGTGTATGAGTTTTAGTGACGTGGCCCGTATCAATCAATTGTAGTGTGCAAGGAGAGAAGTGTTCGAAGATCATCGTGGAAACGCTAAGCTAGGGTTCGATTGGGTTCGATTTTCGTTGTGATTGGCACTGCATCAGATGAAATTTGGACATTGTGATCGACGACATTCAACAATCCAGGTGAGCTTCCAATTTTTTCGAAATCAATTTTAGGGTTTTTTGTTATTTGCGTTGAATATGATTTTGGGGGATTTGGGTTTGTTTTTGAGTTTGATTCTCGTATATCGTTTTTGAGTTTGGTTTACTGAGTAGCATGGTTTTCTGATTTTGATGGTTGTATTGTCCCACCATTGTGGTTCCTTTTTCTGTAATTTGTGGTCCCCTTCGAAACGGGGTTTAGTTTTTTGTAGTTTGTGGTCCCCCTTCGAAATGGGGTTTGATTTTCTGTCGGTTTGTCGGTTTGTCGGTGGTTTGTTTGGTAATAAAAATATGTGGTTTTGGGTATATGGACATTTCACAGCTTTGATGGATGACGAGAAGTTTGAAGTGGTTATCCACCATGGAGGGCACTTCGTGAACGAGGGTGGAGTTAAATATGTTAATGGCCAACTTAGTGTTTTGTCGTGTGATGAAGATAGATGGTCCTACTTTGAGGTGTTATCAATACTGCGAGAGATGGGTTATATTAATGTCAAAGATTTGTGCTATTCTGTTGGAGGTTGTGCAGTGTTGGAGGAAAGGTTACAACATTTCATTGATGACGTTGGTGCACTCCATATGGTGAGCATCGCGAAGCGACATGGTTCAGTTCATATGTTTGTAATTCATTCAGTTTGTGAACCAGAGGTAGTACAGATGCTAGAATATTTTTCAGCTGGGGAGAATGCCACTGCGCCTGAAATTGTACCAGACCAAGTCGAACCTGAATTTGGTGAGGTTGAGGTTGATGTGCAGTGTGATGGTGCAGAACAAGTCCAACCTGAAAGTGGTGAGGTTGAGGGAGAGGTCCATGTTGAGGGTGAGGCTGAAGTACATGTCCTGATGGTTTAATTGATGTGGATATAGATTGTGACCCAGGTGTTGGTGGATCACATTGGACTTCCACTAGGTCAAGGAAAAAAATTAATCACAATCAAAAAAGTAATGAAATGAAGAAACATGCTAGAGGGTTGTCTGATAATGAATGGGAATCAGATGAGTTGGTAAGTAATGAAGGCAGTGATTCCAGCAGTGGTGATGAAGATACATGTGGAAGTTTTCCCACTTTTTGTATGCCGAAAAGTATGGCTGAATATGAATGGCAAGTTGGGACATATTTCGTTAACAAGGAAGAATTTATAGAAGCCATAAGAACTTATGGGTTGCAAAGCGGGAGAAATTTGAAATTTGAGAAGAATGACAAAAAAAGAGTAAGGGTGGTATGTTTGGGTGCAAGAGGAAAGTGTGTATGGATTGCTTATTATGCTTATGTACCAATACTTAAAACCTGGCAGTTGAGAAAAATTGTGGACAAACATACTTGTTCTAGGGAGTTTAACAATCGTCTAATCAATGCAAAGTGGTTAAGTGGGAGAATAGAAAAGACAGTTAGAGAGAATCCTACTGTGAAGGCCATGCATATTCGAGAAAAGGGGTTAAGGAAGTGGAACGTGTCTATATCTCGTGCTATGTCTTTTCGAGCAAGATCCATGGCTGCAAACAAGATTGATGGTTCCTTTATAGAGCAATACAAACGTATATATGATTATGCTCATGAGTTGCGTAGATCAAATCCGGGTTCAACAATTAAAATAAAGGTTGAAGACCATGATGGTTCAAAAATATTTCAGAGATTATACGTTTGTTTTAAAGCATGCAAGGACAGCTTTGTATCATGTAGGTCTATAATAGGATTGGATGGATGTTTTTTAAAGGGTAAGTATGGTGGTGAGTTGTTGACAGCTGTGGCAAGAGATGCCAATGATCAAATGTTGCCTATAGCATACGCAATTGTGGAGGTTGAAAATAAGGACACATGGTCTTGGTTCTTAGACCTTTTAATTGATGATCTTGGTGGAGTTGAATGTTGTGCCTCATGTACCTTTGTATCAGACCAACAAAAGGTAATAAATTATTTTTCAGTCATTTAATTGGTTTTAATTGGTTCATTGCAGTTCTGATTTCATTTAATTGTTGTTATTTTGTTAGGGTCTGCTGCCAGCTCTAAATGAGCTCATTCCTGGAGTTGACCAAAGGTTCTGTATGCGCCACTTGTACGAGAACTTTAGGAAGAAATTTCCAGAGAAGATTTTGAAACGTTTAATGTGGAGGGCTGCTTACTGCACACATCCACAAGAATGGGAAAAGGTTATGTTGGAGATCAAAGAAGTTAATGAGGATGCCTTCAAACATTTAATAGCTATTCCTCCAAGGCAAGTATTTGGATTTCTGTTAACTTTCTGCACATTTTCATTTGGCGCACACTGATAAAGGTTATTAGGAAAAGTACATAGCATGGCAAATTTGGAATTAATGCATTACTGCAGTGAAATTTTATTGATCGTGCACATATTTTTATGATTTCAAAATTCTGATAATTGCTGCAAACTGATAAAGGTATTGGTCAAGATCAAGGTTCAATACCACTGTGAAATGTGACACACTAGTGAACAACATGTCAGAGGCCTTCAACAGCGTGCTAGTGGATGCTAGGAGTAAGCCAATAGTTACCATGCTTGAAGAAATACGGTTGTACATGATGAATAGATGGGCAAGTAATAAATTGAAAGTAAGTTCTTTTCAAAGTTCAATATGCCCTAAAATTCGAGATAGACTGAACAAGGAGATGCAGTTAACAAAATATTGGGTTCCAAGGTACTGATCTCTGTCTACTTTATTGTGAATTTTGTGATTGGACTGCTTCATGATGTA
>Ga0214544_1001475_pt1 | contig 48954 bp, 34 predicted proteins | sample CNSS3metaG_FD_160074 | JGI IMG/M metagenome (GOLD analysis project Ga0214544, IMG submission 160074) | Root nodule microbial communities from cowpea collected in UCLA plant growth center, Los Angeles, California, USA - CNSS3 | ecosystem: Host-associated > Plants > Roots > Nodule | place: USA...
ATTTATTAAAAATAAAGTGAAATATATCAGAACAAATAAAAGAATAACCACTGATAAATAAAGAAGAAGAGAAGAAGCAGAGACATCTGATTTTATAAAAAGTTTGTAAAAGTAACGGTCAATTTTTAAAAATTTAATAAATTATTATATTTAAAGGGTAAAATCGGTATTTTGAAAAGTGGACACAAAAAGGAGAATCCCCTTTATATATTGTTATAGATATATATAGACATACATACATACATATATATATATATATATATATATGTATGTATGTATATATGTATATGTATGATAAATCTTTCTTTATTAATTGAGTATGATTGGTCTGTGTTAGTGCGTAATTCCTTGAAATCTCTATGTGAGATTTCAGGGTCATGCTTCAGTGGTCGGGACGTAATTCCATGACCCCTGTTAGTGGGTGTTCATGGTGGTGCCTCATCTGTATAATTTGGTAAGGATTCAAGGTAAGGTTGCATCCTGACACTCTAAGGAGTGAGTTAATCTCACTTAGAGCGGATTGACTCTTGTGGTGAGAGTAGCAGGAGGCCCGAAATCCATTAAGGGCTAACCTTGTGTGTGGGGGATTGGAGACATTGTAACACTGGTAACACTTAGCTCAGGGGTGAGCAGCTCGGGGGTGAACAGAGATATCCACCACAAGTGCAAGCATCCGCTGAATCTGACTAAATTATACATATCCGGATGAGTCGAGTCAAGTCTTAGTGTATTGATTTGAAAGTCATAACATGCTTGGGTGATGTATGTATAGTTGATTGTGAAACTGTATTTGATTCTATGATGAAACTATTTTTGGGCTCTAGCTTACCTTTCTGTTTGTTGTTGTATGTTCTGTGGTATGGTCTTTTCTTTTGCAATGATTATCAACTTGTTGATGTGAGCAGAGGTGAGAACTCCCCGTAATCATCAGGGTGATGGAGGTTCTGCTGCATAGTCTGCTTGGACTAGATCTAAGTTTATTTGGGCTTTCTTTTTGGGCTATGGCCCATGTACTAGTCTGTCTTTTAAATTCCTATTTGTTTACTGTTGAATGTTGTAACTGTTTTAGTTTTGGCATTGTGGTGTGCCTTGGGTAATTGTAAGGAGTTATGTTTAAAACTCCAGGACTGCGCTGCTATATTATTTTAGTGTGACGCTTCCTTTAATTATGTTTATTGATTAAATGGGACGTTACAGAGCTTGAGTTTGTGCATGGAGGCGGGGGGTGGAGATAGACGTTGTTAGTGAACGATCCTTGTTTGAGGGTGAGAGCCATACACTACAGAATCATCTCTTAATTGAGGTTGAGTGTGCAAAGGGTGACTTTGCTGAAGCGGTCGATGAAAGTACGCAATGTCTCGTCTTGTTCTTGTCCGACGCGGAGAAGGGATAGGGTTGTGGTTTGATGTGGACGTCTTCCAACGAAGTGAGTGGTGAACATGTGGGAGAGTGTGTCAAAACAGTCGATGAAGTATGGGGGAATGGTAGTGAACCATTCAAGGGCAGGACCTTTGAGGGTGGTAGGAAAAGCTTTACAGAAGACGACATCGTGGGATGTGTAGAGGGCGACGTGGGTTACGTATATTTTGAGGTGCTCGTCGGGGTCGGTTTCTCCCGTATAGAGGTCCAGTGTGAAAGGTTCCCACTGGACGGGGAGAGATGTATTGGTGATGGCGTCAATGAAAGGGTGACAACGTCTGGGTGGTTGGGGTGGTAACGGGTGTGGTGGAATGGAATGGTGGATGAGGGTAGGGAAGGTAGTGGTGAAGTGATGTGGTGGGATATGGTTGGTAGGGAGGGTGGCAGTAGAGGTGGGTGCTGCGGGGTGCCTGGGGATGGTTGGATGATGAATGTTTGTGTGGTGGGTAGAGATGATGGGTGTTTGATGAGTGGTGGTGAAGGTGTGCAGGGTGGGGTTGTATTTGCTTTCTTCCTCACTAGGCTGGTAAGCTGGGGAATTGGGGGCTTTTGACGATTCCTTAGCTTTCCCTTTCTAGGTAGGGTCAGCCTCGATCCTTCTTCTCAGCCTCGAGTTTTCTTGCCTGAGCGCTTCCATCCGTCAGCATTGCGCTTTCTCAGGTCAGCGAGCTCTTGTTGCATCTTGGCTTAGCCTTCAAGGATGGCGGCTAAGTCCGGGGTGACATTAGCGGGCGTAGTAGGGTCGGCCTCAGGTTGTTTCATAACTCTAGCTCTGCTATGAGTAGAAACCATTCTCGACAGTATGCAGATTGCTTAGTAAGGTGTTACTTCGTACCCCACGGTGGGCGCCAATTGTTCAAGCGAAAACAAATAAGAGATGTTAAAGACACAAATATTACCTTAGCTCAATCCTCAATCCTCAATCCCTCGAGTTGGCTCTTCCTCGGTCTACATATGCCATCTGTCGGTGTGCACAGTTTGGACCCTAAGATGGGTTACCTACGGAGAGGGCTTTGACGATCAAGTCAGCAAAAAGATTCTCAAAAAGTCAAAGCTCTTGATTAATGGATTAATGAAAGTGTACCTTTAATTATTGGGGTCCATGTGTATTTATAGAGTTATTAAATATGTCTGCCCCTCTTGTGGGCTGGGCCATTGCTTGGGTCCTAGATGGGCTTGGGTCTAACCCAGGCCCTTAGTTAATGTTTGTTGGTACTAGGGGCCTTGTTTGTAATGTTCCAAGTGTGGAGTGGTCAACAGATGTCGTCTGATTTTCTAAAGTAGGCGGCCTAGGCCGCTTCCGCTTGTCCGGTTACTCACTTGATAATTTCGCTTGCGGAGTTATGTGTAGGCGGACTTGACCGTACGGTTTTATTAGTCTGCCTAGATGCAATACATAATTAAAATGACTAAATTCACATAATTTTAAAATTAAAAAATTAAATTAAAATTATCATTAAAAAAAAGTATTTAATCCAAGATTTAGTAGTACATTATTTATTATCTCATATATTTTATATCATCATCATAAATATATTATCTCAGATATTTTAATATCATTATCATAAAAAGTCAGAAAGTTGAATCGCAGGGCTGTATGCAGTTTGCATTTGGCCACTGCCCGCTGAACAACGACCGCAACAAAGAACATAATAGACACAAAACTTATTTTGTGCGACTACGCATATACGCAGTGTTTTAATTCATCATTTTTCTGTATCAGTTTGTCGTATATGTGACTGTGTCTTACTCATCTTAAAGCCTAGTAGCCAATGCAGAATAGGTCCTTTTACCTGACCTGACGCGATGTCAGACTTTAAAGACAACAGTGACTTTCTCGCTCACTCTCTCTCTCTTCCCATGTGGCCAACACATCAGTGCGGACGTCGAAACTGCCTCTTAGCAAAATTTAATAAAACTAGTGAGTTCCGCTTTGTGCGTGCTGGTCTTTCATGTTCTAATCTAATCTAATCTAATCTATTCATTCCACACGAAAGCTCGTAACTCAGTCAAACCCGCAAGATTAGTCTCTCAAACTAAAACTCACACTCACTCCCTCACGCGCTTTTCTTTTTCTTTGATGAAAGAAATCATTTTTCTTTTTCCGGAGTAAACTTCGTTCCTCTCTTTCTCTCTCACACTCTCTCTCTCTCCAAGTGGAGTTTTCATTTGGATGGGAAAATGTGAGGGTCTCGTGGCATTTTAGGCAGGTTAAGGGTCTTCTTGGTGAGCAAAAGAAAGTACATTTTTTCTCTCCTTTTCAGTGTTGGGTTTTTTCAAACATGTGGAGCTCGGCTATGGACACTTTTCTTCTGCATATGTATTCTGTCTAGACGTGGCGTTAGTTTTGTAACTTTCGTTAAGTTGAACCATGACTCAATATCTTAGAGCTTTTTTGGATGTTGGGTGGTAGCTTATTTTCTTGCGTCTTCTTAGCTGCCTAACTTTGGGTAGGAGAGCAGCAGTTTTCTCTAGCTATAAATAGTTAACTGTCCTTTGAGTTCACAATCCTTTTTCTTTTTTAATTTCTAATATTTTTATGTCTTCCAAATGCTGCTGGGTTGTTTTCCGTTTGTTTCAATATAATGCACTCATTACTTATTTGTTTTTCGTTTGTTTCAATTTAATGCACTCACTACGTTGCTGATTAAGATTCATGAGTTGTTATTTGGTTTGGTAATCGATAAAAAATGTTCACAATGTGAGTATTGATTAGGTTTCTTAAGTATCTTCGGTGCATATGTGTAAGCCTGTGTGGGCCTTCTGTAGTGCAAAATACGAGTTGTGCCATTTCCAATTTATTTGATATTGTGACTGGTATTTTTGGTAATGATTACAAAATGAATGTCTGGTGCTACATTAATGAATTGCTATGTATTGCTGATATGGACTCTGATTATTTAAATTCAAATGGAATGTGGTTGAGGATACTAACTTTAGCGTACTCTGTTCATGGTGCTTTCTTTTTGCTTAGTGATTGATGACTCTTCCTTGTATTAGATTATTGTTTGACATTTTCGTTCTCAAATATTTTCAGGTTGTGTTGTTGCTGATCTACAGTGTTGAGATTTTGATAAACTGAAAAGGTCTGATTCTATCCTGGTTCAGCATATATGGCCTCTACTATTGGAAAACCGGGTGATGATTCCATGATTGTTGAAAAGCTCCCGGAGGAGATTAATGAAATGAAGATCAAGGATGAAAAGGTATTTAAATTTATCTTTTCTGTACGCCTTGTGGCTTTGTATCATCAGGCTCTGATCATCACTTATGTTTCCGCTCCTGACACCCAAATTCCATGTTTTTGGTAGGAAATGGATACTGCAATGGTGGATGGAAATGGAACTGAAACTGGCCGTATTATTGTGACAACTATTGGTGGTCGACAAGGTCAACCCAAACAGGTAGATTATTTTCATAATACAATTGAGTTATGTGATCAGTTTGGCTTTCAAGTTAATTGAACTGTACTGCTCAAGTGATATTCATGTATCACTTACGATAAGAAAGAAAAAGCCAAATTTTGTTATAGAGGTCCATGGATGTAGGTAATGAAACAACCTGTTTTGAGAAGAGTTTCCTAACAATGTCATTAACAGATTTTATCTAGCTTTTGGCTCACCTAATATCATTCAGTTTATTTGTTAATTTTATTCCTCATCCCAATCTCCTTTTATTCATAATGTTACTCTTGTTATTTGTGTTCCACAGACTATAAGTTACATGGCAGAACGTATTGTTGGACAAGGCTCATTTGGTATTGTGTTTCAGGTGGCATTTAATTGATAAGTTGCAGTTTAGATTAATTGCTCTAAGATAGCTAATATAAAGTTGATTTCAGCATATTTGTTTTGCAGGCTAAATGTCTTGAAACTGGAGAAACTGTAGCAATCAAGAAAGTTTTGCAGGATAAAAGATACAAGAATCGTGAATTGCAAACAATGCGCCTTCTTGATCATCCAAATGTTGTATCACTAAAACATTGCTTCTTTTCTACCACAGACAAAGATGAACTCTATCTCAATTTGGTACTTGAATATGTACCTGAGACTGTATATCGTGTGGTGAAGCACTATAGCAAGGCCAATCAGCGGATGCCCCTAATATATGTTAAACTTTACACGTATCAGGTTCCTTACGTATTACTTTTATGATAACATACTTCTGGCAGTTAAATCCCTATGCTGATCATATAAGATGTGTGTATGATATTGTTGATTTAAGTAAAAGTCACAAGCTAGTAACCTAAATTTGGTCCTTTGTGAATTTGCATATCAGAAAATGGGCCCTTATTTTCTGCCTTATTATGTGCAGTTCTTTCTATTTTTGTTCAATTGAATACTTGAACTACTGATGTCTATTACAATCAGAGTACTGAATAGCATGCTAATAATGATGCTACAGTCGTTGTGCATTGTGGAATGGTCCAACATTATTGTGGTGGAAATTGGGCCATTAGTGCACAATATTAATGCAATAACAGGGTTAAAAACGTAAGCGAGGCATAGTTTGGTTGGCAATCCTGATTCAGATAGTAATTTTTTTTTCTTACTTTCATAACCAAAACTCAGTTTTACTTCCTTGGCAAACTTGTCCTCTATTTTAACTTTTCATGGAAAAGACTACTACTATATGATTTATTGTTGATATATTATAAATTTTACATTTGAATGACTTGAACGAACAGATTTAAGATTACTAGGTTAGTGTTCATATTGTAAGTTAATAACAATATACATATGTGTGTGTGTGTGTGCATGTGTTCTTAATATCCTTAAATTTTATGAATTGCTATTGTTATTATTATTTATTGGTTTTTTGTTAAAATTAATAATGGTATTTCCTTTTGGTATGCTGCTTCTTATTTTAATTAGGATTTAGGATGGATATTGCAGATAGTTGCTTATTTTTTTACATTATAAAAATAATATGTTGGGGTTTTTTTTGCTTAAGGGTGAACTTTACCTCCTCATAGTGGTTAGCCTGTGGGACCATATAATGGTTTTACAATGGCTTGCTAATTTTTAATTTTGGTTTGATGGTACCTTATAAAATTGAACAAAAAGAACTGGAAAAAAAAAATTAGAATAGAATTTCTCTGGGCTTGAGTTCTAGCCATGGGTTAGGCATCGGACCTTTGGACTGATTATACTTTTTGAAATTGAAAAGCAGATTATTGAATGCCAGAAAACTGCTGTAGTATAACTATATTGAGATTCATCTGTGCTAAGTGGCAGATTGTTTTATCCTTAATGCATCTCAAAATTTATATATGGTCATTATTGTTAATTAATTGTGATGAATTCCTTTGTTCTTTGATAGATTTGTAGAGCATTGGCTTATATTCATGGATGTGTTGGAGTGTGCCACAGGGACATTAAGCCACAGAATCTACTGGTTGGTTTTACTTCAGAAATTTTTTATAAATTTAGTTTGGTGATTTGTTATCAATGCCATCTTTTCTTCAGGTAAATCCTCATACACATCAGGTCAAACTTTGTGATTTTGGGAGTGCAAAAGTTCTGGTATGTTCCACTCCTGTCTAATGTCTAGTGAAGGTTATTAGCATATATTATGATTGCTTATTTAATGTTTCATGTATCATGTTCTTGCATCCGTAAATATTTTTGTCCTATTATTTTTATTGGGCATTTATACACACAGAGTAATCAATTGGCTGATATTTGGCACTCCCCGGTCACTTAGATACAATGGCAGGATATAGGTTTTCCGAAACATTTTTTTTATGACATTTCATATCTGATTAGATGAAAATGTTTAGTGTGTAGTTAATTTAGGTATTGCAATTTGAGCAATTCTAAGGTCATGAAGACCCACATTGCTTAGTTTTACATTCTTTCAAAAGAGCTTATATACCAAGACTCTCCATATACTTTCCAAGTGAATAGCAAGGATTTCAATTGGGCTAATTCTCCTGCATCTTTGCCCTTTCGAAACTTCTAAAATGAAAGTAGTGGGATGAGAAGAAAGCTCACGATATCACTTATTGTATCGCGGATTATTCTGTGAGCTTTTTAAGTAGTATGTATTTGCTTCCCAATTGTTTTGTGTAGGTCAAGGGTGAACCTAACATATCGTATATCTGTTCTCGATACTATCGAGCACCTGAACTAATATTCGGAGCCACTGAGTATACTACTGCAATTGATATGTGGTCTGTTGGTTGTGTGCTGGCTGAGCTACTCCTAGGGCAGGTTTGAAAAAAACAGTACTCAATCATTAATTTTCTTGCTATTTATTTTTCAATTTTGAAAGGGTCAATATCATTTGCTTACAAGTCCTCTTCACTGTTCGCCATCTGTGATTTGTAGCCTCTGTTTCCAGGAGATAGTGGAGTTGATCAACTTGTTGAAATTATCAAGGTAAAAAATTGTTTGTTTTTGGCTTTTTTTGATCTGACCTAGAATATGATACCATAACCATTTTAAAGAGATATAGACATTTGTTCTATAAGCTTCTCTATGATGTGAATTATTTTTTCTTGTTTTAGGTACTCGGGACTCCAACTCGTGAGGAAATAAAATGCATGAATCCAAATTACACAGAGTTCAAGTTCCCTCAAATCAAAGCTCACCCTTGGCATAAGGTGAATTCCATGACCAATGGCATTGGTAATGTAAAATACTGTTTGTATTGACTTGGCAATTTTTTAAAGTAGATATTCCACAAGCGTATGCCCCCAGAAGCAGTAGATCTTGTTTCAAGGCTTCTCCAGTATTCTCCAAATTTACGAAGTACTGCTGTGAGTGTTTGTGGTTTTCCTAGAAGAATATATATTATGAAAATATTGAAAATTATGAGTCATTTCACAATTCAATTGAGATGATCATTAAATAATTTCATTTACTGTAATATTTTTTGCAGTTGGATGCATGTGTTCACCCATTTTTTGATGAACTCCGGGACCCTAATACTCGTCTCCCTAATGGGCGCCCTATGCCACCGCTCTTTAATTTCAAACCTCTAGGTAGAATGCTTTCCATATACTCTTATTTCTGGTTTAAGGGCCATAAAACAACTTTTTGATACATGTCTTTTGAACGATGACACATCAAACAGAGCTGAAGGGAGTGACTTTGGAGCTGCTATGCAAACTTGTTCCAGAACATGCTCGGAAACAGTGTCCATCGCTTAATTTCTAGACAGCTAACATAACCTTTGAATCTGGATTACTATTATGTGGATCGGCTGCGATGTTTTGTCATGTTTGTGTTTCATGTTTTCTTTATAAATTGAAAAGAAATTACATTTTTTTATCTTTACAGTCAGATACTTGGCTGACTATTGCATTTTCTTCTTATCATTCCCTGTTGTCCGTGAAGACATTTGCTGTGTATCGTTTGTGGTCTTTAGTTATAGCACTTGCACTATTTATAATTTGAAGATATTAGTTGGTTTAACTAGTAAAATTATGTGGACTTAAGATCTCAGATATGATGAGCTTCAGATACTGGTTCAGAAAAGGAACACTGGAAGGAACACTTCCATCTCCCTTTTTTTTTTTTCTCTACATTTTTTATTACATCATTTTGTTGTCTTTCATTCATTCTATTTTTTTCGCATATTCTAGAATTAATTGTTCATTAAAAACCTTACACGACCTGCTTTTCTCTGAAAACCAGCTCGCATTCACTTCCTTTTTTGAAGCCCTTGTCTATTTTCTTCTAAAATATTATAGATTTCGTGCTGTGGAGAGATAGAAAACCATGACAATTGAATTCTGTAGTGGTGTGTAGAGGGTTTCAATAATGCTGTCGGTTGAATATACGAGGAACAGTGATGTCCCAATTAATTTGTTTTGGTTCAGTTCGATTCGTAAACGTTCTAGAATTACTACCTGTCTTCCTGGTCATATTTTTGGTGATGCTCTAATTATTTTAGGTTCTGAATTGGGTTGTGGTCGTAGCATTAGAAAATCCGTTGACGTTGTTCTTTTTTATTTTTTATCGAATTGGTGTAATTTTACAACGTATTTCTGAGAATGTGTAGATTCTTAAAAAATTATGGAGATGTTTAAGTTGTGCTTGATGATAAAAACTTATTATAATAGGACGTGTTTGGGGTAGATGATTTCGTTGTATTTCAAATACAATTAAGTTGTGCTTGTCTGTGATGACTTTAGAAGATCACGTGCACTTAAGTCGTTCTTTTCCCTAATGACTTCTGTATTGGACAAATGCTTCCTTGTTCACAGGCAAGCGAGATCAACTTTTGAATTTATTTCTTGCTTAATTTTAATGTTAGTATTAGACGCCAAAAGATTGTATAAGACGAGGTTAGTAATGTATAAGTTTTGATGATAACAATATCCATAATGAAAGAGGTGATCTTAGTCTAGATAATATACTTATACAAGGACGGGACAAGGAAAGCGTATACTAGATTAGGATTTATTAGAATATGATAAGTACTAGTAGACGACTCAATTGAGTAGACGTTTTAAAATGTAATTACATATTTGTTCATATAATGCGTGTTCATGAGATTCAAGATACATCAAAAGTACAATTAGTAAGTATAGAATAGATAAAATATGCAGACCGCAGTAAACAAGACAGAAAATGAAGATTAGACGAGCTCAGGGAAAAATGTTGATCAAATGAGTCACAGAGAAAAGCTGGAACATACGACAATTAAGTCACTAAATTGCTATGCTCTCTAGATGACTCAATGCTTTGAAAGGAACTTGAGTTGACCAGACATCTATCAACTTCATTTAGTTGTCCTTGGTTTAATTTTGCAGCACCAAAACAAGTTACACAAATTAGTTATACCAAAGCTCTTAAAAACACCAAAACTAACTAGTTAACTAGTCTACTTGTAGCTAAAAAGACAACTTTACTCCTAATATTCTAACTCATCTAAACTATCTTTATTTACTAACTATGACTCGAATTAAGTATAACCAATCCTAATTAAAATTTCATGTAATGAACTAAATCTATGATACTAAACTAGGACTTATGCGCCTAACATTAGATTACCTAAACTAACTAATCAAAACTAGAGTGCTAAACCTTATAAGTGCAAAACTAAACTGCTGAAAACTAAAGACAACTTATATAGACCTAAAAGGTATGCTAAAACTACTCAAGTAACACTAATTCTAAAATAAAAGAAAAATGAACTAAATAAGAGAATCTAGTCTAAAATACTAACAAGACTTTTTAACATCCATTATTTTCAGTTTTTGATGTCTTTCTAAACTCCGACGTCATATCGGGTGACGTCAAAATTGACGTCGAGGGGAAACCCCATGTCTCTTGACGTCGGTTACAAATGGAGCCGACATTCCTGAATATCAGATTATAAATGTGGTCGATATACCCCAAGTTTACACCAATATGGAAGATTAAAGAAGAATTGTTTTTTTTTTTTTTCAAAATGTTTTTCTCCGTGGTCTTCTTTTTATGTTTTCTGGACATGATGTTAATATTTTTCACTTGGTTTTATACTTCTTCACCATTGTGGGGTCTCGCCACAACTTCATCCCCAGGGCTTCCATTAAATGTTTTTTTTTTCATTCAATGGTAAGGATGATTTCGAGGAAGGAATATCTGATGTCTTGTATACACAGTTTCTGGTTGTGCTTTAATTGAATATAACACTATTTTCTTCATAAATGGGACATGCAAAATGATCTTTAACACTATAATCGCTCAAGTTTCTGTAAAACCCACTTTTGTGAAACCTTTGGGCTTCAGAAAAAACATACCCTAATCAGCCCACTTTCAAAAACACTCTCAACTTTCTCATTTTTTTCTCTACATTTTCTCTTCCCCACTTCAACTCTACCTTAATCTCCATTCTCTAACTTTGAACTTTGAACTTTTCTCTGTCGTAGAGGCTAGATTGGAGACCCCCGCGGAGTCCTCTTTTGATCCAACCGATCGTCCTCTTTCTTCGAGTAAGTTGAACTCCAACTTTTGTTCTCCTTCTATTCTTTCAGTCTTTGAGGTTGTGGTCCTGCGTTGTGTTGATCAAAGCCCATTATCTTTTTCTTATACCCTTGTGTTGTAATTTCTTAGGTTAACTTGGGGTTCTAGTGTTCTTTTTGCTTAAGCTCCCTTTAACCCAGTTCGATAACCGTTTGAAGTAAGGGAAGCTAGATTTTATGTAGTTTTGAAATGGATTGCTTGTTTTCATTCTAGATTGTGTTGGATATGTTTGATTGTTGTTTGTATTGAATAAGGGATTCTTGCATGTCTATTTTGAACTATATTATGTGTTGCATGTTGTGAGTAGATGAGAATTTGCTATTTTCGCTCTAGCGAGAGGCTCTCGCTTAAGCGAGAATAGTAGAAACTCACCTCTACTCTCTGTTCGAGTTGTCGCCTAGGTAGGGGAATTATCTCTTGGCCGAGAGTAGTCTCGCCTAATCGAGAAAACCTAGTCTAAGCGAGTACTCGTAGAGTTGTAACAGTGCCTACTATTCGAGTTCTCGCCCAAGAGAGAATGTTTCGCTTAAGCGAGAGAAACCTTGTCAATTGAGCGAGGAATTCGATCCTAAGTGAGATTGGTGCATAATTTCTTTAATTATTTAATTGATTCTATGATGTATTGATTTACTCATTGAAAGCATGAAGTATGAATCTATACATGTATTATGTGGTGTTTTGAGATTGAATTGGTGTGCTAAGCATGTGATGAGGATGGTTTTGAGATAACATGCGAAATGTGGAGGATCAAATGGTTTCAAGGGAAACTATTTGTGATGTTGGTTAGTGTATGCCTTGATATAGGAGATGTCTAGATAAGGAAGATATCCTAAACTCTAATAATCACTCACACTCATGTATAGTAGAGTGATTATGTGGTGAAAGTGGGAGAAAGTCCTAGTCTCAAGAGGTGTTTGAGCTTGAGACGCATTGGGACTAACCTTGTGATGGATTAGGTGATAAACCATTGCGGCTAGACTCTACAAAGTTTAGAAATCAACACAAGAGCATACTTCCTTAGAATTCTATATCAAGTGCATAATCCAGATAATCGAGTCAAGAGTCAGTTGAGTGTTTCATTGAATATAATTTTGTGAGTTAATGTTCCTTTATCTATGTATGTACTTCTTGGGTGGTGTACCTATGTATTTATATTTATGTAGGAATGTTTACATACACTAGTTTACCCTTCTATTTTGTGTTATGTGTTTGTTTGACTTTTCTTTTTGCTATGATCACCATTATTGATGGGAGAAGATAAGGAAGCACTAGCTGGTCAGGTGGAAGGTGATGCCGTTGGGTATTTAGGTGTTCAATTTGTTCCAATCTTTTAAGACCTTTTTTTGGAAGACTTTCTTGATGTAGTGTTTAATGATCTAAATGGGCATTCTTTTGAAAAACTTCGATGTATATTTTGGATGATTGTATTGTTATTCCACTGTACTCTCTTTTTATGCTCGATGATAATGCCTGGTGTGATGTTTATTTAATAATATTTTTTCTATTAAATGAGACGTCACAATTTCCATATGTTGGGATATCATTTATGGTGCAAAACAATATTGCACGCAAGCAGAAAGTTTATTGAGAATATGAATCATACACATTGACGCCTTCTTCCCATAATAGTTTTAAATCACTGATCAACAACTTTAGGTACACATCAACATCATATATTTTTCTCTTTATGCATAAGAAAAGAGATAGGTTGTAAATCATCAACAAAACTAGCTATGAACTATGTTTGCTACTTAAGTTACCATAAAGATTCATACCATTTATAGCAAGTCTAGGTCTTATGTTTCTTGGCTATACACCAAATTCTGGAAATGTTTCATCAATCTTCTTCCATTGTGGAGAATTATTTGGGTGTTGAAGAAGATAATCACACTTTCTTCCATCAACGTGCCATTTCAGGTTCTTTATATCTTTTCTAATGGAAAACAATCGTTTTAATCTAGGTATTATAAGCAGGTACCACATTGGCTAAAAATGAGAAAGTAGAGCACTATATAAGAATAAAGACCCATAAACCCATCGCCTTAAGGTTTTGGGTTGAGAGTGGTGTTAGTGTCTTATGTGGTTAGGCTCAGGTCTCATTGGTGTTGCCTCCCCAGTGAAACCCCCTCCTTATAAACCTGACAAGTGGTATCAGAGCCGATGATTAATACCGGCTCAGACGAGTGCAGTACTAGTATGGTCCTAGTATCGAAAGTCTTCCTGACAATGTGGGTCAGGTAAAGCGTGTCCCGTTAAGAATAACGGTGGTACAGAAAAGGTCAGAAAAGGAGTACTCGTGGTTGGGAGTACTAGTATGGTCCTAGTATCGAAAGTCTTCCTGACAGTGTGGGTCAGGTAAAGCGTGTCCCGTTAAGAATAACGACGGTACAGAAAAGGCCAGAAAAGGAGTACTCGTGGTTGGGATGCTTCCGCTGGAGGGGGAGTGTACCAATGTGGTTGAAGGGACTCACCCTTGAGGGGGAGATTGTTAGGAATCCAAGTGTGATTCTAAGTCCCACATTGGCTAAAAATGAGAAAGTAGAGCACTATATAAGAATAAAGACCCATAAACCCATTGCCTTAAGGTTTTGGGTTGAGAGTGGTGTTAGTGTCTTATGTGGTTAGGCTCAGATCTCATTGGTGTTGTTCTCCCCAGTGAAACCCCCTCTATAAAACCTAACACACCTTAGTAGGTGGACCATCTTTGTCTTCATCACCATTATTTCCATTTTTTTTAAACCACGATAAACCACATGTTGGACACACCTTCAGTGAAGCAAAATTATCTCTATACAATAAAAAATCATTAGGGCATGCATGTATCTTTTCATATTCCAAACCCAATGAACATATAATTTTCTTCACCTTGTAATTACGAATAGGTAACATGTTATTTTCTGGAAGCATCTTCTTCAAAAACTCTAACAATTCTTTGACAATTTTATCGGTCTATCCATTGCTTGCTTTTAAAATGAACAATTTCACAGTTGCCGACAATCGTGTAAATTTAGCGCATTCTAGGTAAAACTCTTCCTCTGAATCGGACTTAAAAGAATATACAAATGAGCTCTTCCAAAATTTTCTTCACCAACATCACATATATGTCTTCTAAATTATTATTCATCCATTTGTCTACATAATCTGTTTCTCGTGATGCCATAGGTGTGTATTACTTCTCCATGCCAAGTCCAAACTGTATAACTCCTCATTATACCAAAGATGAATAGATGATCTCACGTTGTGCCCAAGTCCTGACGTATTTGATTAAAACAACGAACACAAGGGCAAAAATATGTCTTGTTAATAGAGATTGCGTGTTCTTGAACATATTGCAAAAACTCAAACCCTATTTTCATACTCTTTACTGATGTGACACTCATTCATCTAGCTTCGATTTATACTATGTTCGTAAAAAAGTCCATTAATGTCAAACTTTTAACTCTCTCAAAGTGAAGCTTTACCCGTTCAAATATATATATATATATATATATATATATATATATATATATATATATATATATATATATATATATATAATTTGCTAACATGTATAAGAAGAAGTCAAACATCATAAATTTGATAAAATTTTGACAACATTTCACATTGGTCTCTAAAGTACACGAAATGGAAGTGATCACTCATGATCACAATCAAGTATGCATCTAAAGAACAACACGAAATTGTCTCAAGATAAATTTTATCAAATTTATGCATAAATCTTAATGTACACGTTATAGCCAATTATGAAAAATATATATTTCAAACTGTCTGATCGGATAATTCAAGATTTACTACAAACGATTAAAAGTTTAATCATTTGTACTAAATCTCAAAGTAGAACTAAGATTCGCTTAATGGTTAACAAAAATGAACAAAATGTATAAATTTTTCCAACACATCTAATAAATCTAAATTACATAAACCTATAATAGATCATAATATAAATTAAAATGCATATTAGGTATTTTCAAAACAATGAATGAGTGTCATAAAAAACAATGAAAACAATAAAATTTAACTAATAAACCAATCAAACATACCATAATAAACATTCTTTAAAAAAAGTTCCTTAAATTTTTAAACAAATTTTCCATAGTATATGCAAACCTTAAATCTAAATATTTGCCCGAGAGAGTATATGAGAAACATATAAAAAATAACATCTTTAATAACCAATCAAGACATTGCAATGTATATGAAAAACAACAAACCAACCTTTTTGTGGATTGACGTTTTCGCCACTATTGTCAAGAATGGAAGGGAGTCATCGCAAGCAAGGGAGTCTTCGCCAACGTCGTGAGTGCGGAGCTCGTCGTCATTGCGATGTTGGAAGTGGTGGAGCTCGTTGTTGGTCACACTACTGGAAGTGGTGGACCCCGTCGTCGTGCCGCACCTAGCACAAAAAGGAGAAAATCAATCAATCAAAACTCGAAAAAAACCCAAGCGAGCACATCCTCTTACGTGCATTAGTGGTTTCATGACCAGAAACTAACCTTCGTTCATCCTCCTACTCGTCAACGAAGGTGTTGGTTCACCTAAAAACAAAAGCGCAAGGGAATAATGTTGTTCGCACTGCCACTGATTTTATTTTTATAAGGTGTAACGTTAGGGTAGTGAGAAGCAGAAGTCATTTGATGTTAGAAAATTGAAAAATGGACGTCATTTGATGTTGGGGAGATGATATCCAACGTCCTTTGATGTCGGGGTGGTGAGAATTCGACGTCCTTTGATGTCTAAATTTTGCTCACCGACATGAAATTGAAAAAAAGACATTTATTCCTTAGGTTACTGACGTTAATCTTGTCATTTTAATTACAAAAATGCCATTGGTCATTTTTGACTTTGGGGCTTTCGTGGACTGACGTCAAATATGTGTAGGGCCATTTTGTGTTAGTGAAAGAAAATAATTGACCAAAATAAATCCTAAAATAAACACCATTAACTAGTAAATCATCACAAAATATGTACTTAACATATACCTAATAGGCTTTATTGTTCTCTCTTATTTGAGAGATTGTTATTGTTATATCAATTGAGAAATCTTAATCTCAAGCAGAAGTTAAGAAGGTGAAACCTAGAGAGGTTATAATTGTAAAATTGAAAGGGTGTTACTTGTGATACTTGAAGAGATTGATACTTGTTGTAACCTAAAGAGGTTGAAAGTTATTGTAACTTAGAGAGATTGATACTTATTGTGACCTGGAGAGGTTGATACTCACTGATGAGTCATTATTTTCCCCCATTTACTTACCTTTATGTACCCATCTTGATTGATGTTGAATGCTTAATTATCTATCTTTAGTGCATTTTCATCTTTTAGGCCTTATTGAGCTAGTAATTCAGATTTGTACTAATTTGGATTTACTTGGTCTAATTTTCATTCTTAATTAAGTTCAGGTTTTGTTGTGAAGCATTTTTGGGCTTGGATGTTTATTTTGTGAAGAGAAGAGTGTTGCGTTAGGGCCATATCATCTGCGCCACATCAGCCTTTGTTTCCACACCACTATTTAGGTTAGAATGGCAGTTTTGTAATTCTGTTGACCAGAATGACATTTTTGTAATTAGGAACATGTTTGTGTGATGGGACAATGAGTTTTCTTAGGGTTTTAGGTCCAGAACCTTGGGCATTCCATTCCAGCTGTTGTTTTCATGTTTTTAAGCCTTCCTTGGAGAGCCATTGAAGAAAAGCACTACTTGTTCATATTTTTATGCAGTTGAAGAGAACCTAGCTAGGGATTTTCGTTTTCAGCTCTTATGGTTCACCTTTTCTTCTCATTTGTTCATTGAATGATGTATTTCGTCTTGGTTATGTTTTATTGTAACTCCATTTCTATGGAAGGCTAACCTTATAGTTGATTCCCAAAAGAGAATGCATGAGCTTTGAGGTTTTTGTTCAGTAATAATCTATTGTATTCTGTTCTGCTTTGCTTTTCATCAATTAATTTCCTTGGGTAGTTCAAAATCTATGTATGCTTAATATGTAGTGTGTATTTTAATGGTAAGTTTGAATTCATGCTTAATGAATGTGGATTGCTTTTTTTGTGTGTGGGATTAATTGAGGTGTGCATCACTTAAATGGATAATGAAACCGCTACTAATCTTCACTTAATTGATTAAAAATGAGTGGATAAAGAGTGAACCTAACAGAGCACTAATTTCTCCAACCAATGAAAAGTGAAATTGCCTTCGAATTAGGGAGTCAATGTTTTCATTACTATTTTATTGAACGTTGTTGAACTGCATTTGAACAACCCCCCTCCTCTGTGTCTGTGATTAGAACTTTTGATTGAATGCATTAGTCACTAAGAGACGACCTTGTGTTAATTCCTAAGTACTATATTTAAACAGTTTATTTGTTCAGGCACGACCTCAATCACTTGTGCTAGTTAAAGGATTTGACTAGTGAAATATCTTAAGCATGTTCACTACAAGAAAATGCTTCATTAGTATCCAATTTTAGTGAACAAAAATTGCTAGTTACTATAATGACTAATTTAGATACAAGTTTACAAAGTAAAAAAAATTATTGGTTGCTAAAATAGTTACTATTATGAATAAAAAATTATAATTAGTCACTAAATTGGTTTTTAAAATTAGCTACCATAGTTTTGGCTACCAAAGGAAACTAGTCACTAAAATTAGCTACCTAAGTTTTGGCTACCAAAATAACTTAGTTACTAAATTGGTCTCTAATTAATTAGTGACAAATTTAATGACCAATTATAATTTTGTATTTATATTAGTGAAATTTTAGTAACCAATAAATTTTAATTTTGTAAATTGGTATCTAAATTGGTTACTATAGTGATTAACAACTTTTAGTCACTAAAATTGGTTACTAATGAGACATTTTCTTGTAGTGGTTGTTTAAGAGACTAAACATAGCATCAACACTTGAGGTGAACTAATATAAATTTTGTGTATGTAATATCTTCCTTATGCTCTTATTTTGATTATTTGATTACTATGCCAAACCTTTTTAAAATGTCTATTGGCTCTATTCATCACCCTTTCTAACATCTTGCACCAACATAATGATGTATAGATTCCAAGGTCAAATGTAGAAGATTGTACTAAAATGCATGTGGTATATGTGAATTGAAATGGGGATGATATTTTGCTGAGGCAGGAGCTTTACGAATTGGCTAAGAGACATGATAGGCTTAAGGTGTGGTACAAGTTCCAAGAAAGCATAAGAAAAAGGTGTGAATATAAGGGTGTGGGATTCACCATCTAGAGTATCTTACATGAGCATGTTTCGTTTGCATCTCTTGATACCTTGACGTTGACTTGTTGTCCACTACCTATGATTTAGTTCTCAATCTACCATCCTTGTTGCCTTCCTAACTCGTTATCATTCATAACCTTTAATCTCTCAAACATCTTCGTTCTGATTAACAATGTCAGATACACCTTGTCATGAAACTTATAACAGTAGCCCTCAACAAACAAAGCTCAACCACATAAGCTTTTCCAAACAAAACTAAGTTTTCCCTTAACTAATGTATCATAGAGGTAAACCTACGTCTTTCCAAGGAATACTAGTGGAGTGAGTTCATTAAGTACATTATAATGAAAAATTTGAGGGTTTTCAAATATGAGGACTACAAAAATAAAAAATGAAGGCTAGAGCTATTTAAAATTCAATAAACATAATGAAATGAAAGCTTTTGCAGAGTTACCACACATGTTCACAACATAACAAATATAAGCAAAATATCACATACATATATTCATCTAAGAGACTTTAAACTATTTAGCAAAGTTTGTAATCTTGCAATCATAGATTGAATTGATTTATTTTCTTCAATTGAAAAAAATTCATACCGATCTCTAAATATTGTTAGTTTATTTCTAGTTACCCCTTTAGAAGCCTGATGCGACAAAGCCAAGGTATCCCACATTTCTTTGGTTTATGTCATAACTTGTACATTTGGTATTTCTTCTTCACATAAAGCACAAAGTAAATTATGTTTTAATTTTGCATTTAGTTGGCATACATACCCTTGATCATCATCTAACTTACCTTGCGGTAGACTTTACACTTGATGACTGCCTCCTCAAGCTAGGATATACTCCGAAGCTAGAAAATGGATCCATAGTGAAGAGTAAGTGCACGAAAGTAAAGAATTGAGAAATCGTAGCTCACAATTTTGAAGGTTTGGTGAGTAGAATGGTGTGTTTTGGTGCTATCAAGTAAGGTTCTAGCCTTGACTTTAGAGACAAGTAAGAGTGTACAAACAATTTTACAGCATAACTCTACTAATCTCAAAGTGAATTTACAAGAGGGGAGACACCTATATTTATAGCCTAAGGTGTCTCCAAATTTGGAGATGCAAACTCCTAAAAACTTTAACTTGGTTAGCTTGGAGACCAAGACAGAAATCCTATCCAATAAGAGGAGGACATGTGGCCACTCAAAGAGTTAGGAAATCCTCTCCATTCCTAGAGTGCCATGTGTAAGACCCGAGAAAAATTAAAGTTAATTAAATAATTATTTAATAAATGCGGGTAATGGGAACCTTTAAGGCAATAAATGCAGAATGTTATGACATGGAAAAGTATTAGCTCAAGTGGTTGAGAGTACTTAATTGTGTGAGAGGACTTTTAGGTTCAAGTCCTATGTATGCCATTTTGTGTGTTATTAAATTAGTATTATTTTTAATATATTAATTATGTTGTAGAATGTTATAATAAGTGAATCATATTAATTAGCATGAAATATGAATTGGCATGATGGTTTAGCATTGATTTGGCATTGCATGGTTGTGGGTTCAAGTCTTGGAGAGCTCAAATTAAACTTTATTTTGGCTATTTTTAGTTTTGATTTGAAGTTGAAGGGTTAAAGGAAACCCTAGCAGACCTAGCAGCCAAGGGCAGCTGGAAAACAACTTAATTAAGTGTGCTTGAATGACAATTACACCTCTCCTTAATGCTAATTTCGTTTTAGGCTATTTAAGCTTAGTTAAAACACCATTAAAGTGACTTTTGAGAGAGAAAGAGGGTGCTCTTGAGTCTGCCACTGTTTTGCCACGATTGGAGAGGGAATTCAGAGGGAAAGTGTGTGGGAGATTGAGGTATAGGAGATGAGTTGTGAGAAAGCCAAAGGGGGAGGCCATTAGTGATCATTGGAAGCTATCAAGTAATCCAACTTTAAGCAAGGAAACCATGTTAGGGGAGTTCTATCTTGTGTTTGTATGTTTAATATATGTTTTCGTGCTATACTTGATGAATGATGTGGGGTTGTTGCGTCTCGTTGAATCTTTTCACGTTTATGGAAAATTCCCAAAAACTGTCTGGTGGCGTTGAAGGCCCACCAGGCGGCTCATGCCTCCAGAACCATTTCTTGGGTTTTGCTATGCACCGCCTGGCGGCTAAGTGCTGCCCGCCAGGCGACAGAAACTGGCCTGCCCAGTTCTCTCAAATTTTGATGTTTTCGTGATGTGGGGATGTTGGGGAGTGATTATATGATATGAAAATCATTGGTATTGTGAATTTTTATCTGTAATTGTCTAAGTGGAGCAAGATTGTATGAACTGTGTGTGAATTTGGAATTTTAGGGTTTATGTTGGGATCGGGGATGAATGACATAGCTAATGTTATGAGAGGTGCATTGGTTGCGTGTGATTGATGTTAATATGAATATGTTATGAACCCTGGATGTGGTGTGCATGCGAAATTGTGTCAGTTTTAAGGTAAAGTTGATATTGGGTGGTTGGAGAGTTATGTTGGGTGCGGGAGGAACCTGGGCAGAATCTAGTTTTTCACGCACCGCCTGGCGGCACTGAGGTTACCGCCAGGTGACCCATCAGCTCAGAAGAAAAGTTTGTTTTGTGTGTATTCGATTTATGGGAGTGGTTGATTGGGGTACCTATAGAACATGTTGTGGTGTGCGATAAACTATGTTTTAGGGTGTATGTCATTTAGTGATAATTATGAAAATTATGTGTGTGAGTTGGATGGATTAGATATTTCATACCTAATGATTACTGCAATGAGGGCCTCATTACTTAAGTATTAGTGCAATCATAGTTTTAAACTTGGTGACCTGAATTATATGAAAATTAAACTGTATGTGTATAAGGCTCAGAGTATATTGTGGATACAGGGAAGGTTTAATGCAAGTATAGATGAAGAGTATGTGTGCATGATAAATTGAATTGGCATGATTTAGGTGTGTAGCTGGAGTTTGATAAAGTATTGTACACTGTTTAATTGTGTTGTTGCAAAGGGAGAGTACCAAATGGGCCATCTCTTGATTTGTTTCATTAGTGAATAAAGTAAAGCATGTTGGGCATGTTAATATTTAATTTGGGCATGAATTAATTGTACTTGTTGTGTTTATTTGTGGTGTTATGTCTTAAATACTATGATTGATGTGCGAAAGACGAATTGCATGTTTGGGGTCTCTTAAGACCTGTTGGAAATGCCAAAAAGCAGTAGCATTGCGCTACTGGTATGGCGCCTGGTGGTGCGGGGCAAGCCGCCAGGTGATAAGTGACTCAAACAGTGGCAGTGGCCACTGGACATACAGGACGCCTAGCGGCATGGAAGTTTTCGCCAGGCGGTGACGGAGCAGCGTAACTCTTGTTTGGCACTTGGCACTTGGCGGTGGGGGTTAGGCCGCCAGGCGGTTTGCTACCAGTTTCCGCCTAGCGGTGTCTAGGCGGCGCCAGGCGTTCTGGTTGCTGTGGAGTTGGTTGTTACTTGGATCAGTGGACTTGAAGGACTAAGTTCACTCACCTTTATGTTTAGGTTTGATGGACTAAGTCCAATAGGGGTCTGGGATGTGCTTGGTGGTGGGACGCATGATGGGCATGGAACTGGTTAGTTCCCGTCAGCTACTAAGAGGCGAGGAGTCCTTAGTATGGTGATTACATGCGTCGGACGCACGATGGGCAAGGAATAATTATGTTCCCATCGGCTACTATTGGGCGAGGAGTCCATAGTATGGTGATTGCGTGCGTGCCAGGGTCTGAGCGAGGAAGGCTTGGATGTTGCTATAGGCGAGGAGTCTGTGGGGCAAGACTATGAGCGGGATAGGCCCGTAGGGTTGGACCAAGAAAGGGTTAGTTTCGTGGAAGCACAGTAAAGTCCCAAGACCTAGTTTCATGCATATGACTCTCATGAAGGACTATGAGATCAGGGATGGGTAATTTGAAGTTGACACATTTAAGTAAGATTTATTTCTTGGGATGGGTGTCATATTTATTTTATATTTATATGTGCATAGCTCACCCTATCTGTTTGTATGTGGCGATGATCAGATAACTTGTTATCCGGGAGTAGATGTTTTGACAGGTGAGCCAAGAAATGCTTGAGTTTAGAGAGCGGGATTATATGGGAATTTGAAGACTTTAATCTTTTGATATTTTCATGTTTTTGAACATTAGCTATTTTAGTTGTTTTATGGTTGTAATAAATTTTTTGATCGCGAATATTTGTAATGTATGCGATTCCATGGTTTTTAATTTTCCCGCGTTTTTGGGAAAGTACTGTTATGAATGAGATTTGACAGTTTAATAATTTGTTTATTTATTTTATTATATTTATTGTAAAAGTAATATTCCTTATGGATGTTACACCATGCCCACTTAAGAAGGTGGACAAAATCCTCTCCATTCCTAGAGTGTGATGTGGCCACTCAAGAAGGTGGAAAAATCCTCTTCATTCTTGAAGTGCCATGTGGCTACTAAAGAAAACTCTTCAATGAGAGCATGACACATGGTTACTCTCTCCCAAAGGAGACAAGTTTCTTCCTTGTTGTCCAAGCTACCGTATATGTGCATATTGACTTTGTAAAGTCAATGGAAAATATGCTCCAACTCATGGAATTTTCTATAGCCCAAAATCGTATGATACTTAGCCCTTTATACAAGGCCTAAAAGAAATCCTATACTACTAGGCCTATGATATCAAGCCCAAAAATAAATCTACACTACTAAGAGTTCTCCAAGGTGGCCCAAGAGAATAAGAGTTTGGGCCCACCCTTGATAGATGAATCCAATTCTTCTTGAATATGCTTAGTCATGTTTCTTATGGTTGGCCCCTTTGCTAGGGAGTTGCCATCAACCCTTTATGATCTAGTATAGAAGAAATTCCCTTTTCATTGATGTTAAGTAAATCAATGTTTTCTACTTCAAGATAAGACATATTGCATAAGACATATTTTTCAGCCTTGAATAGAGATGGGTAAATGTTGGTTGACCATTTCCTTCCATAGAATTTGTATGATTATTCCTCTCATCCTATTAAGGAGTTCACTCAAAGGCTACCTCTAATACTACTTGTTGGTCTAATGTGCCTCTAAAAGGGGGGATGAATAGAACCTATAGACAAATGCAAAAAATTTAAGCCCAAACAAATAATCCAAGTAAAGGCATAGAGAAGGAAAAATACACAAAACATTTATGTTGGTTCACCCGTCGCTAAGGTTACGTCTAATCACTTAAGCAACTTGTTTAAGATATTTCACTAATCAATTTTCTTTTACTAGAATGAGTATCACCCTCTCTAGAACAATGAGTATGATCTTCTCTAGATTATACCAAGTACAAACTTCTTCAGGTATCACCTTCTTAACCTCACCCCTAGATAAGAACCCACAATTGAAAATTACAAAAAACACTCTCAAAGGAAGAGAGTACAATTTGACTCCAACTGGGTACAATTTCAAGTTGTTAATGATATTACAAAGGTTACGCTTTTTAGCCAATTATCACAATTCACTATAGATATGACTTTCACAATTTTTACACTTTTGTATCTTGTGTATAAATGTCTAATTGCCAATCATTGATGATTTGAATTGCATAGCTTCATTAGAATCTACTTAATTTCTCTTAATAAGGAATGACTTGAAAATTCTTCAACTTGGTTCTACAGTGTAATTCTTCAATGTCATTCTTCGAGTCTTCAATTGTTTCTTGCTGATGCTAATTAAAATATCTTGTTTCCCTTTTAGAACGAGCACGAATTTGATTTGAATTTTGTTCTTTCTTTAATGTTCAACACTTATCATGTTAAGGAAACTTTGTGTAACTCAATTGTGCTATTGTATCATTAAAGTAATAATATTTTCTAATTGCAAATAGATTGTTCTCATATATTCATATGACTTGATTGTTTGATTCAAAAACATTCTTCTTCTAAAGTATAATTATGAAAAGATAATTCTTAACATTGTGACTCATTTAAATAAATCTTGATTTCAAATAATCATATAAATATATTAATTCAAATAATCAATTAGTGATTAGAGGAAAGAAATGACTAAGCCAAATGACACAACACTTTTAGACTCATATAACGCATGTAGTCATCTAATTCCTTCTTGTGTTGTGTTGACTCGTTTGGTCAACACAATTGTTTACTTAGTTCATTTGAGTTGTCACTATTTGAACTGTCTAGTGGCTTGGTCGTCTAGTGCCTTAGTTGTCTAATGCCTTAGTCGTCTAGTGCACTCGTCTAGTGACCTTGGTCGTCTAGTGTCTTAGTCATCTAATGACCTTCTTAATCAGACTTGTTTGGTGAACTATGACCATGGGCTTTGACTCGTCCAATGCCTAGTCTCATCTAATGCATAGACTTATCAATGTATGTATTGAACTTCCAACTTATATAAACACTTATAAAACTTAAATCACATTGATAAAATATTTGTAAAAATAATACCCAACAACTTTTTCTCTATTGTAGTGTAACTAGCTTGAGTAGAGTTAATAGTCCTTAATGCATATGCGATCACATGAGGGAATTTATTGATTCTTTGTGATAAGACAACACCTAATGCATAATCTAGAGCATTACGTATGAGCTCGAAAGGTTCATTCCAATTTAGAGGTTGGACAATGGGTGCTTTGGTATGTCTATCTTTTAGCTCTGAAAATACTATAGGTTTAAAATGTGTTTCTTAGCCAAGAAGGAGGGGTGAAGGGTTGAATTGACTGAGTACTAAAAATTATGTCCAATTAAAACTTGTAAAAATCCTTTTAATTTGAATTCAATTAACCAACAAATCAAAGTTGTACTGTTGTTTGACCATATATTTCAATCAATTAAAAAACAGAAACAATAGATTAATTTGTTCATGTAGTATGATTCAACAAATTGAAATATAGAATCAACAAACTAATATTCTAGGAAATTATGCCGAAACACGAACACAACCAAGATTGATTCCAATTGATATATCACCCTTTGTTATAACACCAAATTACATAAATGAACACGTAAACCTTAAACAGATTGATTTAATGAGTTTTCTTGAGATTTAAATGAAGAACAAGACAAGGGAAAGAAGATCACACATTGACTTTTATACTGGTTCACTCAATATCTGAGCTACATATAATTTATCAAGACAACTTGAGCCTTATCATGCACTATGTCAAAAGAATTACAAAATCCCTCAAAGATTACACTTTTGAATTAAGCAACACACAAAAATTCTAGAATCCTAGAAAAACTTTAACTCCTACATTGCAATACGACACTTATAGACCTATAATCACATTAGGAAACACTCAAAAGCACAACAACAACCAAACTTGAGTGGTGGCTCTCCCTAGCCAACCAACGTGTTCTTCAAGCTTTAATATAAGTAGAACTATGCTTCAAGATTCAAAGATCTTTAATCCACTAGCTGCACACTGTGGAATCAGATAGATTTTTCCAAATTCATTTCACTATTTTTCGCGCTTAGAAATCTCAACTGTTGCTCCACTCTCTTGAAAACCAACTAATATAGCTTGGTCATAAGTGAATTAAATATGTTGATATGTCTATACAATCTGTTGATTTCACTTGACATAAGTGAAATCAATCAATTAAATACCAATTCAATTGATTGAATTCATTCATACCAAAACTATATGCAACAAACCTTTTAATATGTGAAAACCCCTTTTTAACAAATTGAAAAGGACAAACACAAGGCAAAAGACATCTACACTATGTCATATAGTCTACTAATACAATTCAAACTTTAAGCTTTGTGATCTCCAAGTCAATTTCAAATTTAATAGACCCCTAGCTTGATCATCAACGAATCTCATCAATTCTTCAACCACACATGATCTCATGCACTCGCTTCATCAAATCCATGCACCAAGGTCACTTGTGCTAATAAATAGCTTTGTACAATCATAATTAAAATCAAAATTGGCTTTCTTTTTTAACAGTTTTGATGGTGGTAAAGCAACTTGACTAAAATACTTTATGAATCTCCGTTAAAAACCAGCATGACCAAGGAAAGATCTCACCTCCTTTACAGATTTGGGATGAGGTAGAGATGAAATTATATCCACCTTTTATTTTTCCACCTGGATGCCTTGTTCAGAGATAACATGACTGAGCATTATTCCCTCACAAACCATGAAGTGACATTTATGGAAATTAAGCATTAAATCTGCTTTCACATCTCTTAAGAACTTTCTCTAAATTCTCCATACATTCATCAAAATAGGATCCAAAAACTATGAAGTCATCCATAAACATTTCCATGCAGTTTTCTCTATTAACTTAGCAAAATTGCTCATCGTGTACCTTTGGAAAGTAGCTGGTGCATTACACAACCCATAAGGCATTCGAGTATATGCAAATGTACCGAATGGACATTTGAAAGTTATCTTATGCTGATATTTAAGGGCTATATGAATTTGCATGTAACTTGAAAATCCATCCAAGATGCAATAGAAAGGCTTTCTTGCTAATCTTTCAACCACTTGATATGTTAAAGTCAATGGGAAGTGGTCTTTTCTAGTGGCTTGATTAAGCTTTCGATAGTCAATACATACTCTGCATTTGTTAGCCTTTCTTGTAAGCACCAACTCATGGTCTTTTCTAGTAGTTATATTTTTGTTAGCCAACTGAATTATCGCATTTATAGGCATATGATCCCCTAAATGAAGCATCTTATAAATTGAATGTGGCATAACATTGATTGACGCTCCTAAATCTACCAAGGCATTGGCTATTGTTAATTCACCTATAGTGCATGGTATAATAAAATGTCATGGATATCCACACTTCCTTGGGATCTTTGATTGAGAAATGGTTGAAATTATTTTTCTCTATGGCCTTCTCAACCCTCTCTTGTACGTAAATAACTCCTTGAGGAACCTCATATTTTGGAACTTGTTTAATTTTAGTAAGAAATCTCTATTTTCTGGAATAGTTTCAACATTTGTTGATCAACATCTAATTTTCTATCAATTGGCTTCACTCGAGAAGGAACATGTAGTGGAGTCACTAATACAAAAAGCCTTTTAACATCTAATATTTTTGACCTTTGACGTTTGTCCAAACACCGACGTTGTACTAGGTGACGTCAAAATAACGTCGGAAAACATAGTAGACGTCACTTAACGTCGGGGCAATAGGGGTCCGACGTTATCCAATGTTAGGGCCAAAAGCAGCAGACATTAATTTTTGCGCTAAATAAGGCAAAAAAAAATAGAGTAGTTTGACTTCTGTTGGGCTCTGACAAACGTTAAATAACGTCGGCCATGGTAAGCTCAGACGTTAAATAACGTCTGTCAGAGCACCACCAGACGTCAAACTGCTTTATTTTTTTTTTAAATTTGGCTATTTTTAAAATATTCCCACACCTAAAAATCAGAAAATTCCCATAACAATTTCATAATATTTTCAGCACAATTCTGGAGTTATAGTTATATCTAATAACACTTAAGTTTCAACATATATTCTAAACTAATAAAAATAACAACAAACTAAAAGTTTCAACATGATATTTTTGTACAAAGTTTTTGAAAGGAGTTCTAATTCCTGTGGTATCAACTCCATCTTTCCAATAGATATGTTGCACACTCCTGTCTTAGTGTGTGGATAATGTCATCTGGTAGAGGTGATGGATTCTTGAACCGCTGAAAAAGTAATACAATTTCATTATGTATGAATATCATTCTTTAAAGTTTGATATGATTTATAATATATGAAAGATATATATATATATATATATATATATATATATATATATATATATATATATATATGTATGAATATCACTCTTGTAACATGTTTTTCAAAGCAGGTGGAATATTCCTTTGGCATGAACAAAACCATACAACCGTGCATTGTCTTGGAATGATGATACATAGTTGCCAATGATACCTACCATCAATCACAAGTACTTAGTCAAAATAATTAATAATACTTCATAAAATATTACTAGCAAAAATACCTATGCATCAATGTATGACGCAAAGTAGATCTCTCTATGACTTAACCATCCATGTTTGCAGATAAAGTTTGATGTGGTCATGTGAGTTTCCCGAAGGTTGAATGGTTTGAGGTTCAATGAATCCATAGACGGAAGATCGACCAAAAAAAAAAAAAAGAAAACAAAAAAAAAAAAAAAAAAAGTAGTCTAAGATAAAAAATATAATTACAAATAAAAAATACAAGCAATTATATACATAAATTGAAAAAGAGATAACAAGCAAAATAATCTCAAAATAATGCAAATGGGGATGAAAACACATAATATTCGGTTGAAAACGCCTAAAATTAATGCACTATCAAATCCCAATAAGTTTGGTGGTGAAAAATGTTCAAAACTCACCTAGAGGAGGTCAGAATAAAGGTCGTCGACAGGAAGGATCGTGAAACACTGCAAATGGGGATGAAAACGCAAAATATTCGGTTCAAAATGCCTAAAATCAATCCATAATCAAATCCCAACAAGTTTGGTGGTGAAAAACGTTCGAAAATTACTTGGAGGAGCTCAGAATGATGGCGCGACGAAACATTTAGTGTTTTTGCGGCTCGCGTAGAGAAAACCCAAAAATTGAAGTCGGGGTGCGTGGTTAGACGTTACTTAACGTCGGTGCAAAGGGGGTTAGACGTTACTTAACGTCGGAGCAAAGTGGGTCAAACATTAAATTACGTCAAGGGTAGAGAGCTTAGACGCTAATTTTTACATAACGTCGGGGTATTGTGGGTCAGACGTTAAATTACATATGTGTTGGAATGGGCAGACATTAAAAAAGTCAAATAATTTATAAAAATACCACCGGTCATTTTTAACGTGGGACTTTTTTTAGGCAGACGTTATATGGGTGACGTTATAGGGCTTTTTTGTGTTAGTGAGTTTCCTTTTTTCTGGTTCATCATCTTTTCCTTCTTTCTATTCCTCTTGTTGTTGGATAGATTTCTCCCGAACAAATTCTTGATGTTTAATATCCTTTCCACTCCCTAGAGTAATAGTTGTAACATGATTAAAGTATTTTCTCAGTGGAGTGAATTTTTTTAGATTTAGAAACTTTGCTCAAATCTAGGGGGTATGTACTTCCTTTTTTTGCATATAGTTTCTGATGCATTTTCCCATTAATTTGATTATGCCCTTCTACTGATTTCATGATGTGAGTTATGTTAACTCAAGGCTCTTGAACATGTTCATGAGAAGGTCGACTTGCTTCAGCATCTTGTAAACTGGTAACATGCTCACTATAAAATTCCTTCTCCTTCCTCTCTACCCTCAATCTTAATTAAGCCATCGTTTATTTGGACTGGACAAATTCACTATTGAATTTTTTTTCTTTATCTCCATGACTTGAACTTCCTTAAAGTCATATTATTACAAATTTTCTTCTATCTTTGAAATCAAAAGTCTAGGTTCAATGGCAGTTTTATCCATTAATGCTCCACCACTAAATGTAACATCCTGGTAGGATATTACTTAAAAAAAATAATTAAACAAGGCATAAATAATTACCTCATGTATTAAATAATTCATTTCCCAAAAACAGGGGAAATTTCAAAACTTTAATATTAATAATAAACTATTAATAGTCAAACATTCTAAAGTTCACCTTTACAACTTTAAAATTAATATCCAAAGCCATAAAAAGTGTGATCAAATTACATGTAAATTAAACCAAAAATAGTTATAAAAATTCCCTCGTACTTAAAGCCCACTCTCCGTCACTAAGCGTCTCTTGGCTCACCTGAAACATCATCTGCTCCCAGATAATAAATTACCCGATCATCGCCACACACAAACAGATAGGGTGAGCTATGCACATAAACATAAATAAATATGAAATAATTCCCCAGCCCATTCATAAATATTCATTGGTTTCCAAAAACACCCACTTTTGCCACAATCATAACCAATATGAGTTCATGCATGTACTCTAAATATGGGATTTCATGTGCTTCCATGACCAACCTCGCTCGTGGTCCAACCTACAAGCATATCCCGCTTGTAGTCCTGCTTCACGGACTCTCTCACCCGTTCATCCGAACTTCTTGCTCGGACCCGGACACGCATACCCGCCTTTCCTACTATGAACTCCCTCGCTCATAGCATTCTCAAGTTAAGCATTAAATAAAATCCCTCGCTCATTTATCCCAACAAGAGTACCTATGATGAACTAAATAGTTCACGTTCCGCATACGGTCCACCCATCACGAACTCCTCACTCGTGACACAATCCAAGCACATCCCAAATCCTAAGGACTTAGTCCTTCAAGTCCAAACGCCACAACACATGCATATAGCTTCCTATACATAGGAAAGAGTAGACAAACCAGCTCATAAAGCACACACAAACATAGAATTCGCAGCATTCTCGCTTAAGCCAGGGACCCTTGCCCAAGCTAGTCCATCAGCCTCGCTCAAGCTAACCCGCCTCGCCTGAGCAAGTGTGTAATAGTGGCTGCACCATACCATCTCGCTGAGGTGAGCCTAGCTCGCCTGAGCGAGCTATACATTCGCTCAAAACACACCAACCTCGCCTTAACGAGAATTCGACACAACTGCATCAGACCACAACGAGACCTCGCTTAGGCGAGCCACATTCGCCTAAGCGAGAGTATCAGTCACTCAAAAAAACCAAAACCCCTCGCTTGGACGAGAAGTCGCACATAACACGTAGATGTCTCATCGCGACATCACTTAGGTAAGCCATTCTCACCTAAACGAGAGACCAAGTCGCTCAACCCTGACACTGATCGCCTGACCGAATTGCGCAAGCCAAAAGCCACGACGTGATTCTGTAACTTTCGCTTAGGCAAGATGGACTCGCTTGGGCGAAACTTGCAGAGTTTCGTCTCTATTCACGTGAGCAAACCATCGAGAGCATACCAAAACACAGTACAACCATTACAACACAATGTATATCAACATTACACATCATAAGAACTTGTTTTAATTCCATTTGAATTGCCAAAACTGGTGGTTTAACCATAAGTAACCAATATAGTACCAAACACTCATTCTTGACACCTAAAACATACAAAACTTTATAACAACCTCAATTTACCCCAAATTCTCAATCACATGCACAAAAGACAACTCCCCTAACCTGGACTTCTTGCAAAAATTGTAATGATATAGCTCTTCTTCTTGCCCCAAACAAATTTCTCCTCAGTGCTCCCACAATTTTCTTTGCACAAACTCTTAACTCTCTTAATCTATTGGCTGCCCTTCTGCTAGGTTTTCTTTGTCTCTTCACATTCAAGCCAAAACTAATAGTTATCAAAAAAGAGAGTTAGATTTAGGTTCACCAAGGTTTGAACGCATACCATGCCAATGTTCAATTCAATACACAACCACTCAACCATATCATGTTTCGTGATAATTCACATCAGTATAGGGTTACATTACCACTTCCATGCTCATACATATTATTAAAATTAATAATAAAACAACAACACATAATTGGCATACATAAGACTCGAACCCAAGTCCTCTCACACAATCAAAGTACTTTGAACCACTTGAGCTAGTACTTTTCCACGTCACATCAAACAATATTTAATGCCATAAAGGCTCCTACCACCAGCATTTATTAATTAATTAATTAATTAATTAATTTTCACAGGTCTTACATTCCCCCCACCTTGAAAAGTTTTCATCCTCGAAAAATAGGACTTACCCACAAACAGGTGAGGATAAGACTTCCTCATAAGATTATCCATCTCCCAAGTCATCTCCTGGGTTGCCTCGTCCTAGAGAACCTTCATAGTCTGAATCTCCTTCCCTCTGAGTTGTTTGACTTGAGAATCCAAAATTCTCATCGGTCTAACTCCTATAGTCAGATCCTCATGCACCTGGACATCGTCCTACTCCAACACATGAGTAGGATCTGCCACGTACTTCCTAAGTTGTGATTTGTTGGAAGACGTTGTGCAGATTTGCCTAGTGAGGTGTAAAGCAATCTCGTACGTTGTTGGTCCGATTCTTCTCGAAATCTGGCATGGTCTGATGAATCTAGGAGTTAACTTCCTCGACTTGAGTGTTCTCCCTATACCCGCTATCGGGGTAACCCTGAGAAATACATGATCACCCGCCTCAAACTCAAGAGGCCTCCTCCTCTTATCTGTATAAGACTTTTGTCGACTCTAAGTCGAACGCATACGATCCTGTATCACCTTCACTTTCTCAATGGTTTGCTGCAAGAATTCTGGCCCAAGCACCACTGACTCCCCATCTTGCTGCCAACACAACGGAGTCCTACATCTCCTATCATACAATGCCTTGTATGGTGCCATCCCGATGCTGGAATGGTAGCTATTATTGTACGTGAACTCCACCAATGGCAACATGTCACTCCACGTACCCAGGTGATCTAACACACAAGTCCTCGGCAAGTCTTCCAGCGAATTTATTATTCTCTCAGACTGCCCATTCGTTTGAGGATGATAAGCTGAGCTCATTCTCAACTGTGTACCCAGTGCTGCTTGCAGGGATTGCCAGAACCTCAATGTAAATCTCGAATCTCTATATGATATGATACTTGTAGGCACACCATGTAACCTGACTATCTCCCTGACATACAACTCTGCTAGTTTATCTAGGGACATCTTCTGATTGATTCGTAGAAAGTGTGCGCACTTCGTCAATCTATCCATTATTTCCCAAATGGAATCATGCCCCCTCACTAACCTTGGCAGGTGTGTAACAAAATCCATGGAAATGCTATCCCACTTCCATTGAGGAATATCAAAAGGCTCCAACGTACCACTCGGCCTTTGATGCTCGATCTTCGCTTTTTGGCACACTAAGCAGAATGCTACATAATCTACCAAATCAGTTTTCATGCCAATCCACCAAAAGGTCGCCTTCAAGTCTTTATACATCTTAGTCATACCTGGGTGTATGCTAAGACGACTCTTATGCCCTTCATCTAAGAGCATCTTCCTCAATACCCGACTCCTGGGTACACACACCCTCTCTCTAAAACGCAGGATGCCGTCTTTACCCATCCTGAAGTCTTTTCTCTTATTTGTACCCAACTCACCTATTATTTGCTACAGCTTCTGATCATTACCCTGTTCCACCCGAACCTCATCTAAGAACTCATTGGTAATTCTCAACATGCTGCACCGTATATGACTTTCCCCTATATCCAGTCCCAGATTCATGTCTCACAGCCTCTCTATCAACTCCAACTCCTTCATCATCATGGCTGACACATGGATCCTCTTCCTGCTCCGGGCATCTGCTACGACATTAGCTTTACCAGGATGGTATAATAGCTCAAAGTCATAATCCTTTAAGTACTCTACCCATCGCCTCTGCCTCATATTCAACTCTTTCTGATCGAACAAATATTTCAAACTTTTGTGATCACTGAATACTTGAAACTCTGCTCCATACAAATAATGCCTCCAAGTCCTGAGGGCAAAGACTACTGCTGCTAGCTCTAAATCATGCGTTGGGTAGGTCTTCTCATGCACCTTCAATTGACGAGATGCATATATGACTACCGTTTCTCTTGCATTAGCACGCAACCCAGCCCTTAATATGAGGCATCACAATATACCTCAAACGTCTTAGTCGGGTCTGGAATAACTAACACCGGTACAGTCGTCAACCTTCTCTTCATGTCCTCGAAACAAGCTTCACATTCATCGGTCCAAGCGAAAGGATGATCTTTTCTAGTGAGCTGTGTTAAAGGGTTAACCCTCTTGGAGAAACCCTCCACAAATCTCCTGTAGTAAGCTACCAGACCCAAGAAGCTCCTCACCTCTATAACGATCTACGGTCTCTCCCACTTCATCACCGTTTCATTCTTGGTCGGATCCATTGCTTCCCCTGGGCTGATATTACATGACTCAAGAACTGTACCTCCTCCAGCCAAAATTCACACTTCAACAGTTTCCCATACAGTTGATCCTCTCTGAGAATTTCCAGCACCACTCTTAGGTGCTCTGCGTGTTCCTCTCAGCTCTCAGAATATATGAGAATGTCGTCAATAAACACAACGACAAACTGATCCAAGTACGGTTGGAAGATTCTGTTCATGTAATTCATAAAGATCATAGGAGCATTCGTCACCCCAAACGGCATCACCACATATTCATAATGGCCGTAGCGTGATCTGAAAGCCGTCTTCTGCACATCCTCTGGCTTGACCAAGATCTGATGATACCAAAACCTCAAGTCAATTTTTGAGAACACTGCGGCTCCCTTCAACTGATCCAATAAGTCATCAATCCTCGGCAATGGATATTTATTCTTTATGGTCAACTTATTCAATTGTAGATAATCAACACACAATCTGGAACTACCATCTTTTTTCATCACTAGTAATATCGGTGCTCCCCACGGTGATGCACTCGGTCTGATGAACTTCTTTTCAAGCAAGTCTTCAATTTGTTTCTTTAGTTCAACTAACTCGGTTGGCGCCATCCTGTATGGTGCCATAGAAACTGGTCCAGCTCCAGGGATGAGATCAATAGTGAAATCCACATCCTTACTCGGTGGCAATTCTGGAATCTCATATGGGAAGACATCAACATACTCGTCCACCACTAGTATGCTTCTGATTTGCTCAACTGTGCTCTTCTTCTCTCCTTGAGCCACTATCATGAAACAAGTAGCTCCAGCTTCGACCTCCTTAATCGCCTTTTGAGCAGATATAAACTCCAGCCCAAGGTCTCTGGAAAAATCACATTGCGTCGTCCGCAATCTATAATAATATGACTGTCTGACAACCAATCCATTCCCAGAATTACGTCCAAGCCCTCCATTGGCAAGCAGATGAGATTCACTTTGAACCTGCGACCCACCACTTCCATTAAACACCCTACACAGACTGAACTGGTAGCCAGCTGACCCGAAGATGGAGTTGAAACCAGCAACTCATAGTCCAAGTCATGTTTCTCCAAGCTTAGTTTTTACACACATGCATCAGAAATAAAAGAATACGTTGCTCCAGAATCTAACAACACCAACACTGATTTACCAAACAATACACAAGGCTCAAGAATAAGATTACTCGACTGTGTAGCCTCGGTGGTGGTTAGGGCAAAGACTCTACCAGCAGCTCTAGGTCTCTCTAATACTGTAGTTGGTGGTTTCTTCACCGCATTGGTTTTCTTATCTAGGCAATGGTTAGCAAAATGCCCCACCTGATCACATATGAAACAACAGTGACTGCTCCCTTATCCACCAATCTGACTCTTCAAGTGTGCTCCCCCACATTGGAAGCATTTAAAATGTCCCGAGGTAGTAGAAGGACGACTATATGGCTTTTTCATCTGTCTGGCCTCGACAAAATTCCTCTGATGTTGGACAACTAGACCAGGGACCTTCTCTAGGTGCTCAGCACTCTTGGCCTGTTCTACCAAGACTGGGAATCTTCTCTCTCTCAAAGGTGTTACCACCTTCTTCAGCTTATGTTTGAGTCCTCGCTCAAACTTTAGACATCTCCATTCCTCGGTAATTGCTTGCGAGTAATATCTCGCCAGGTGCTCAAATTTGTTCATATATTCCTGGACAATTATGTCTCCTTGTTGCAGTGCAAGGAATTCAACCTCCCTGTCTTGCCGAGCCGTAACTGAGACGTATTTTTCCAGGAAGCGCGTCCTGAAGCTAGCCCAATCCACCTGTTCTTCTTGGTTTTGCATATGCTGTTGCATTCCCGCCCACCAATATTCAACATCAACATTCAGCAGATAGGTGGCAAAAAGAAGCTTCTGCTCACATTTTCGGAGCCATGCCTCCGCTTCATCGGGAGAGGCCTTGCTAGTGAACTCTGCTAGCTTGTGTCATAGAAAGTCCTCCATAGTTGGCACCCTGATTGGTGCAATCGCGGTTCTAGGCTGAGCTGCTACAGGTGGCTGCATCACATCCACCATCAGATGAATGGCCTTCGCGATGTCGTCAACTCCGTTTCCATTCCTTCTCCTCCTATTAGCAGCCATAGCCTAGATACGCCACATTCAACTGTTAAGAATCAATTCACTTGGTTAAGCAAAGCCACTCACTCATTTACAACATTCAATTCAATCATAAAAACAATCAATCGATAAGCTCACTCCCCCAAAGTTCAAAAATATTTAAAATAAAATAAATATGAAATAATTCCCCAGCCCATTCATAAATATTCATTGGTTTCCAAATACACCCACTTTCCCACTCTCATAACCAATATGAGTTCATGCATGTACTCTAAATATGGAATTTCATGTGCTTCCACGACCGACCTCGCTCGTGGTCCAACCTACAAGCATATCCCGCTTGTAGTCTTGCTTCACGGACTCTCTCACCCGTTCATCCGAACTCTTTGCTCGGACCCGGACACGCATACCTGCCTTTCCTACTATGAACTCCCTCGCTCATAGCATTCTCAAGTTGAGCATTAAATGAACTCCCTCGCTCATTTATCCCAACAAGAGTACCTCCAGTGAACTAAACAGTTCACCTTCCCCATGCGGTCCACCCATGACGAACTCCTCACTCGTGACACAATCCAAGCACATCCCAAATCCTAAGGACTTAGTCCTTCAAGTCCAAACGCCATAACACATGCATATAACTTCCTTTACTTAGGAAATAGTAGACAAACCAGCTCATAAAGCACACAAAAACAGAATTCGCAGCATTCTCGTTTAAGCCAGGGACCTTCGCCGAAGCTAGTCCATCAGTCTCGCTCAAGCTAACCCGCCTCGCCTGAGCGAGTGTGTAACAATGGCTGCACCATACCTTGCTTAGAAGATCCATTCTCGCCTAAGCGAGAGTATCAGTCGCTCAAAAAAACCAAAAACCCTCGCCTGGACGAGAAGTCGCGCTTAACACTTATAGGTCTCATCGCGACCTCGCTTAGGCGAGCCAATCTCGCCTAAGCGAGAGACCAAGTCGCTCAACCATGACATTGATTGCCTGAGCGAAGACGTGATTCTACAACTTTCGGTTAGGTGAGATGGATTCGCTTGGCCGAAACTTACAGAGTTTCGTCTCTGTTCACATGACCAAACCATCGAGAGCATACCAAAACATAGTACAATCATTAAAACAAATGTATAACAACATTACACATCACAAGAACCTGTTTTAATTCCATTTGAATTGCCAAAACTGGAGGTTGAACCACAAGTAAACAATACAGTACCAAACCCTCATTCTTGGCAACCAAAACATACAAAATTTTACAGCAACCTCAATTTACCCCAAATTCTCAATCACATTAAGCATATCACGAATTTCCATAGCATACAGAATCAATTGAGAAAGCCATGACACAGAACAATACACATATCATGTAATTCACACGCACAAAAGACAGCTCCCCTAACCTGGACTTCTTGCAAAAATTGTAATGATATAGCTCTTCTTCTTGCCTCAAACAAATTTCCCCTTAGTGCTCCCACAATTTTCTTTGCACAAACTCTTAACTCTCTTAACCTCTCTTAGATAATTCACATTAGTATAGGGTTACATTACCACTTTCATGCTCATACATATTATTAGAATTAATAATAAAATAAAAACACATAATTGACATACATAGGACTCAAACCCAACTCCTCTCACACAATCAAAGTACTCTCAACCACTTGAGATAGTACTTTTCCACGTCACATCAAACAATATTTAATTCCATAAAGGCTCATACCACTAGCATTTATTAATTAATTAATTAATTTTGATGGGTCTTACACTAATCATCTCAACCATCTCCATATCGTTGTGTTGAAGCCTTTCATATAAATGCAAGATTAAAATTCTTCTAAAATTTTATGATCAAGACAAATTTGATGAATCTGTTCTAGTGCTCAGACATATTTTCCTCAAGTGATTGTGCAAGGGTGTGTAAATGTTTCTCCTGATTGTGGACACCTTTGCTCTTGGAAAATTTTTTCGCACAAACCTTTTTCGCAGATCTTCCCAATTCTCTATAGGACTCATTTAATCAAAGAAACATTCCTTAGAGAAATGCTTTAAAGACAAATGAAAAAAGTCTTAATTTCAATGTCTTTAGATGTACCGACATGCTTCATCACCGCACATATCAAAGTAAACTGCTCCAGATGCTGATGGGGACTCTCATCACTTCTGCCATAAAATTTTGGCAAGTGTTCAATCAGACTCTTCTTCATCTCAAACTGATAGCTTCCTTAAGCTTGTAATTCTTGGCTTCATATTGGATGATAATCAGTGTAACACCCTAGGTGGATATCACTTGGCAAGGCAATTATAATTTAAATTAAATATAATGCTTCTGATACCATTCCCAAACGCGGGAAAATTTAAAACTTTATCGATGCGCTTTATGATAAGGAAAACCATAATTCTCAATATCACTTATTTACATTATTACGACTCTGAAATCTCAAGAACTAAACAAAACATATTTTCTATAAAAGGAATCCCGAGCTATCCTGCCACTTAGCATCTAAGCATCCCCATCCTCACGTGGAATCACATATGCTCCTATGTGATAAGTCACACGATCATCGTCAAACACAAACAAAAAGGGTGAGCTTAAACAAATTCATTATGTATAAATAATAAACTTAAATATCTCACACACAAGAATGTAACTTAACACGACTCCCATTCTTTCAAACCTTTACACCACGAAGTACATATGAAACCATAGTCTTATAACCTATATGAGATTAGCACATCGAATCATATCGCACACTTACTCGACCATGGCCTTGGGGATATCATATGCTTCCAGAAACCTGCCCGCTCGTGGTCTAACTCTATGGACCTCCCCTGTTGTAGTCCAACCTTTACGAACCTCCCTACTCATAGTCCAACACGGGTGACCACATCCAATTACGAACCTCCCCGCTCGTATTCCCACACAAGATTACATCTAATACGAACCTCCCTGTCTATATTAATCACGCGTTCCAACTCAATTACGAACCTCCCCACTTGTAATTATAGCTGTCAACACGGGTAACCCAGCCCGACCCGGCTCGACCCACCACGGGTTGATGATTTAGTGAGCCAACCAACCTGGCTCACTTTTTAGCGAGCCAAAAAAATTCGAACTCAGCCTAGTCCACCACGGCTTGGCGGGTTAAACGGGTTGGCTCACGAGTTCACTTAAATAAAAAAGGTTAAAATACTCCCTTGATCCACGTTTTTGTTCAAAAATCTTAAATAGGTCCTAAGATTTTTTTAAGTCTCAATTAGGTCCATTTCGTTAGTATGGTGTTAACAGTGTTAAGGATGTGCCACGTGTCAGCTCCATATTTTTTCGATTTTTTTTAATTTTTTTGATTTTTTTTTTGAAAATTATTCATGCCACATGTCACATCAATATTGTGCCATGTGTCAAGTCAGTAAGGTGACACGTGTCAAATCATTGTCTAAATCTCAATTTGGTCTATATATTTGTTATTTTTATTACATTTCAGTCTATTTGAAAAAATAAAATTAAATATATTTATTTTAACTTTTTACAAATTTTTTTTAAAATTTTATTTTTAAATTTATAAAACTGCTATTTTTAAGCCAACTCTAACATTTGTATATAAATTATTTAAAATAATTTTGTAACAAGTTAAAAGAAATATTTTATAATTTTAAAACAAAATATAAGTAAAGTTTAATGTAAAATATAAATTTAAATAAACTTAATATTATTAAAATGTTTAATAAAAATATAATTATAAAATTTATATAAAAGTTAAATTTGAAAATGAAGTTGAAAATTAAAAAAAAAAGGACTGAAATATAAAATAATACATATATGGACCAAATTGAGATTCAAACAATGGCTTCACACGTATCACCTTACTGACTTGACACGTGACACAATATTGACGTGACATGTGGCATGAATAATAAAAAAAAACTAAAATAAATTTAAAAAATTTTAAAAAAACTTCAAAAAAAATAAAAAAATTCGAAACAATGAGGAGCTGACACGTGGCACATCCTTAACATCGTTAACACCATACTAACGGAATGGGCCTAATTGTTACACATTTTCAAAAATATGGACCTAATTGAGATTAAAAAAAAATCTTAGGACCTATTTGAGATTTTTGAACAAAAACGTGGACCAAGGGACTTAATTTTTTCAGTCAAAACTAAATTGTAATTCTAATTAAAATTTAAATAAACTTTAATACAATCCAAATACAAATCAAAATAACAAAAATACAAATTATTTATGGGTTGGATAAAAAAACAACCTATCATGACCCTAATGTAAAGCCAAACTTAATAAAAATAAATAAACAACACTTGTGTGACCCTTTTATCTGCGGGTTGGTGAGCCAACCCGGCTCACCACGGGTTCAATCCGGATGAGCCGGGTTCTAATTGAGCTGGGTCAAAAATCAACCCATATTGAAATAAATTTCAACCCAACCTGGCTCGAACCTGTGGTGAGATGGGTTGGCTCGCGGGTTCCAGCCCATTTTGACAACTCTACTCGTAATACAAGCAAGCATATCCCAAACCCAAGGTCAACACCACTAAGCATGCAAAACACACCAAAAAACCACAAATTGTCCTTGCACCATCGCTTGGCGCAGACTAAGCGCCGCCAGGTGATGTCGCAACGTAGACTGCCTGGCGGTTCCAAATCACCATCGGGCGCAACACGATCCAAGACCCCCTATTGTTAGTTGGCGGTTCCAAATCATCATCGGGCGCAACACGATCTAGGACCCCCCTATTGGTAGTTATTGCCTGGTGGTTCAACCCGCATCACCAGGCGCTACACTATTAACGCAAATTGTACTGGTTTAGGCACTACAAAACCAATTCTAACACAACAATCATCAAAGGCACACGTCCATAATACCAAATTGGGTATTTTTATAATTCAAAATGCCTCCATTTGCATCATCACAATTCATATGCATCAATTATCACTAGTGTAGAATTCTCATTTTACCTCGCCTTATATGCCTCAGTTGGCCAGGAACCGAAACTTATAATGGTGCGGTGGCATTTTTGTAATTAGAGCCAAGTTTTAGGCCTCGGTTCTCCAAATACTCGACGCCAAAAAGGGGTATAGACCCCGGTTCGTCCAAAACTGGTGCCAAATAGTGGTATAGGCCTCGGTCCAGTAAGACCTGAAGCCAAAAAGTGGCTGGACGTTAGCTATTTGGCCTCAGTCCAAGGAGACCCGGTGCCAAAAGGGGGTCTATGGCTTCGGTTCCCCTAACAATTGAAGCCATAGGGTTTATTTAGGGTTCAAATTTCGCGAACCATTCTTCTTCCCCGCCGCTCTCAATTTCTCTCTGAAACTTCATTTCTCTCTTCTCTCTCCCTGTAACTCTAACTCTTCCACGCTGCACCTCCACTGAGATATAGCATACACAAGATTTGTTCTAGTGGTTGCGTTAACGGTTTTCGGAAGCACAAGGTTGGAGGGAGCGTGGCTTCTATGTAGGTGAGTTCGTCGTTGAAGGTTGTGTGAGGGAAGGGCTGTGACAGAGGGAAGATGAAGGTTCCGCAAGTGTAGCGGCAGGAGGAGAGCGTGAGGCCGAGGTAGGTGTGGGCTTAGAAGATCAATGGTGTCATGGATTTGAGAAGTTGTGTGGTCCTGCACGTTTTGATTATGGTCTTTGTTGGGTACACAAAGAGGCTCGATTCTCATAAAACATAAGTGTCGAAGTAGGAGTTTCCGACGGCTAAAACCACCATGCATTAAACCTCTTGCACTGTTAAGGGTTTTGTTGGACTAGGATAAGTTGGGTGCCATGAATCTGCTGCAATCCCATTTCAGAAGAAAGCGTAGAACAGACCTCGGTTCAAGCGTGACCCGAGGCAGAAAAATGCTTTACGACTTCGGTCCACACCCGAGGCCAAAAGCCATCCCTTTTGGCCTCGCCCCAATATGCTTCGGTTCTGGAATCGGGGCAGAATATAAAAAACAACCGAGGCCAAAGGCCCTTATTGTACTGGTGTATGTATAAGCACTCATGCATTCACAATTTGAAATCATGCCACGACTTGAGTTTGGCCAAAAATACACAATTCGTATAGGAATTTATAAGGCAACAACCAAATCATGTATATAATCATACAAGGTCTCAAACAATACCTACAAGAGTCCATTTATTCCAATGCTTCACATAGAAACCAATATTTAGCATTCTACATGGTGATGCATCCATACATAGGCTCACATTAATAAAAACTTTAATTAAATAAGAGATTATTCATGCTATTAGAGACTTCAAAACCAACAACCTCCTAATAGTCATAATTCATGCAAAATCATATAATTATATCAGACAACAAATTCTTTAATTCTTTTATTCCAATAACTCAAAGTAATTCAAGTTTTGTGTTATTACATGGCCATAATTCATGCATTAGGCATACCATTGTATAATTCTGCACATTTTATCGCTTGACGGTGCTTGGGCAACGCCAGGTGATAACACTGTAGGTAGTGGGTTCTTGCTTGCATTTTGTGTGTTGCGATGTGAGACTTGGATCAGGAGATGTTGTGCCATGAGCAGGTAGGTTCATGGCTGGTGATGAACATGTGATTATATGAGCGAGGAGGTTCATATCCTGATACTCTCGTGTGGGGATTGGAGCGGGGAGGTTCATATGTTCCATGCTCACACTTGAGAGATGTTGCGAACTGGGAGGTTCGTAATTGGTGGATCACGTGTGTTGGACTAAAGGCGGGGAGGTCCGTAGAGTTGGACTACGAGCGAACACGTTCATAGTAGTTGCAAATAATACCCAAATTAAAAGTAGGACTGCCCAAAATAAAATTGAGGGGTGCACGCAATAAAAGTTTAATCTGCCGAAACCCTAAGTCATATCAAAATGCAGTACTTGAAATAAAATTTTCTCGAAACTTCATATTCTTTAAAACAACACTATAAAAGAAACATTCCCACTGTTCATCTTCTACCTCAGCTACCACTAACCATAGACGCTACTCACTTTCATTGCCAAACCGTCGATGACACAACCAAAAATGCCACTGACCACCATCGTCATACCACCACCAACGACCTCCTTTCATTACTCTCAATAGTGCAGAAAATGATAAAGTAACTCCTTATTTTGACCCCTTTCATTACTCCATGAGGTGGCATGAAGATGTGGCTTTTATGTTTTAAATTAATATAAATTTTTTTAAAAATATTTAGAGGTAGATGTGGCTTTTTACGAAGTTTTGAATTTTCATGGTGTTTAAAAAAATTGAAAAGTTTTATGGAGTGTTTCTTCGTCTCTTTCGCACTCATATTCTTTCTCTTCTGACCCCAACGAGAATGGTTTTTTGTGAAGTTTGCAAGGTTTGTCTGGTGAAGGAAGATAGAAAATGTTGTGAGCACACAAGATAGCGCCTCGTGGTTTTGTTGAAAGGGTTTTCGAGAGGAGAAAACAGACTGACAGAAAATGTCGTGAGCACACAAGATAACGCCTCGTGGTTTTGTGGAAAGAGTTTTCGAGAGGAGGAAACAGCCCGACGAATTTTCTCTCGTGGACAAACCTTGAAAGGGTCAAGGAAAAGATTTTGGTTTTATTGACGAAGGCTATTAGTCTCTCTCGTAGAGCATGAAACAACGTTTGCTGTGAAAGGGAGTTCCATCGAAATCTCTTCAATCAGTGAGGTGAAGCGACTCCTCCATTGGGTTTGGGGTGTTCGACCATTGTTTTCGAAGGTTGAAACTCTTAGAACGACGGTGATTGTACGAGATTGGAGGTATGGAAAACTTTTTTTCTATTTGTTGTGTTAAGGTGTGTTTTAGTGTTTAAAAGACCTAAAGTTTTTATTTTTTCCATTTGAAGTAGATGATTGTTGATTCTAGGGTTTCTGTTTGTTGTGTTTGTGTTAGTATGTTTTTGTGATGGAGTTTATTAGGTTTACTTTGGATGTGAAATTAGTCGAAGTTGAAGTTGCTTTTTAATAAACCAAGTACTTTCATAGGTGATGAGTACTAGTTTTCTGAATAAGTTTATTAAAACTGTCTGATTTGTTGGTGATGACCTGTGTGCCCACAAATGATGACGTCTGTTGCATTTTTTACAATCATGTGGTATCACTCAATTTTTTTAACTTTAATGTGGTTGCATGTGTGTTGATTTGTAAATATGTCTTTCATGTGGTTGCATACCCAAGTTGATTAAACATGTCTCATTTGTTGGTGATGACCTGTGTGCACATAAGTTATGACCTTTCTTGCATTGTTTGCAAGCACGTGATACTCAATTTTTGGAACTTTCATGTTATAGTAGTGACAACTTCTTAATGTGGTGATTAACTTTGGATATTTTGTGTTGATATTTAAGTATGTCTTTCATGTGGTTGCATACTAGAGTTGATTAAACCTATCTGATTTGTTGGTGATGACTTATATGCACACAAGTGATGACCTCTACTGTATTTTTTACAAGCATGTGGTATCACTCAATTTTTGAACTTTCATGTTATAGTAGTGACAACTTATTAATGGGGTGATTAACTTTGGCGCATGTGTTGATTTGTAAATATGTTTTTCATTTGGTTGCATACCCAAGTTGATTAAACATGTCTAATTTGTTGGTGATGACCTGTGTGCACACAAGTGATGACCTCTGGTTCATTTTTTGCAAGCTTGTGGTATGACTCAATTTTTGGAACTTTCATGTTATAATAGTGACAACTTGTTAATGTGGTGATTAACTTTGGATAATCAGTGTTGATTTGTAAATAAGTCTTTCATGTGGTTGCATACCCAAGTTGATTAAACATGTCTGATTTGTTGGTGATGACCTTTGTGAGTACAAGTGATAACATCTACTACATTTTTTGCAAGTATGTGGTATCACTCAATTTTTTGAACTTTCATGTTATACTAGTGACAAGTTGTTAATGTGGTGATTAACTTTGACGCATGTGTGTTGATTTGTATATATGTCTTTCATGTGGTTGCATACCCAAATTGAATAAAATTTCTAATATTTTGTTCATGACCTGTGTGCACACAAGTGATGATCTATTCTGCATTTTTTTCAAGCATGTGGTATCACTAAATTTTTGGAACTTTCTTGTTATACCAGTGAATACTTGTTTATAGGGTGATTAACTTTGGATAAATTGTGTTGATTTTTAAATATGTCTTTCATGTGGTTTCATACCCAACTTGATTAAAATTGTTTGATTTTTTTAGGATGACCTATGTGCACACAATTGATGACCTCTACTGCATTTTTTGCAAGCATGTGGTATGACTCAATTTTTTGAACTTTCACGTTATAGTAGTGACAACTTGGTAATGGGGTGATTAACTTTGGAGCATCTAAACAATTTACAGTTACATGTGTTCCTTTGCAGATATGTGTTTGATGAATTTCAATGAACTTGGTTTGTTATTTAGAAATTGTAAGTAAGATGAACTTAGTTTCAAAAGAGCAAACCATAGTTGGTTGAGAAAATGGATCCTTGGGAGACTTTTGTTGTTGATGATTCTATTTTGAAAGAATTTTTGGAATAGTACAACACCAACACAACTTTCATTCTTGGCCTTGCTGGACATGCCTAGGTTATTGTGCTCAACAGAAAGTTAAATGAAACACACAATACACAAGAGTTTCTGAATAACATGATTGTTGTCAGTCATGCACGGGATTTCTATACTAATGGATGGATATGGATAGAAAAGTTCATCAAACATCACGGTTAGCATTTTTTCCCTTACTATTCAAACACTGCTATACAAGTTTTTATAACATAATTTTAACTAATTAAAATCACATACTTTCCAGCTTTAGATGACGATGGAGACACTAAAAATATAACTCCAGCATCAAAGAGGAAATCAATGAATAAAATGGCTTTTGTGGCTTGTGTTGTCAAAGAGTGCAAACCAAACAGCCTTGTTAAGGCAAATTATTAATCTTCACACAAATATATCTTTTCTTTATTTGAAAGCATCTCTTTAAGTCACACAATATAATAATTTATGACATGAATAGGTTTTCAAGTATGACAGAAGTCATCCAACTGAAGAAGAAATTATGACTTCTATGCTTGTGGTGCGACTTAACTATGTTATCAACTAAAACGTGGAAGCCAATGCCTAGAGCAATATGAAGTCCAATTCAAACGCAAATGAAAACACAAATATGGAACCCAATGCAGCCCAATGTGCAACCTACTAACACTGCCGATGTGGAGAATATACTGTAGAGGATGGTTCCTCTATCCACCAATATTCCATGTTTTGAGGTTGGGGAGAACTCCAAAGTTTAATCTTCTAATCTGAATAATATATCACTAACGTAACTCATGACTGTTTAATGTCTTTAATTTTTGTGCTATTTATTTTTAACTTTTGTGTTTATGTTGTTAATTTTTACTTTTAATTTTCATGACACTATGTGTTTGGAAGGATGTACTACATGTATCATATTAAATTTATTTTGTGCACTTTGGTATCCATGTAACTCACTGTCACTTCAACCACAAATGTTGATCAGGTTAGTCCACACCTCCTATAGAGCATTGATCCCAACAAGGCTTATAGTTTGGGTCAACACCTAGGCCCAAATCATGCTCAAGACCCAATCCATGGCCCACATGCACATCAAGCCCAAGCCCATCAAGAGGCCCAATAACAAGGGTTCATGCTAAAAAAGATGTGAAGATTTGAAGAGGTGTATCAAAGAGCAGTAAAATAACAATAAGATTGGCCAATTGTTTAGGCCTTGTTTTCTAGAATAATAAGTCAAACAATGTGTAGTCAAATTGATAAAATTGGGCTTGACTAAACCCAATAGGAGATTTTGCCATGAGCTACTAAAGGTCCAAGGTGGACTAAGTGGAAGTCAACATTCCTTCCTACACCTCACGCATCTAAGGGCTAGGAGACTTGGCTTCCTTTTCAAGCTAGGATCTCACGGCCAAGATCAAGCCTTCTTCGCCAAGCTAGAATCAAAGGCCAAGATGCTTTCTCCTTCTCATCCAAGGGTCGAGATTCCTCATGTGTAATGGCTTGAGTATAAAAGCCTTAATTTTTTAGCATTGTACTCACTCTTGAATTTTTGTGCAATAGAAGCCAATAAGTTGAGAACACTCCTCACTATTGCCACTTGAGAGTCATCTTTTAGAGAGTTTACTCTTTTTGCCTCTAGCCCCCTTCCTAAGCTAGAGCTAATTCTAAATCACTCACTCTTTCACCTATCCATTGCAAGCAAAAGCCTACAAACTTACCTTCCACTCTTCCATGCTTCCTCCATCATTTCCGCTGCACTTGGAGCTCCATGTCTCGACCAAGCTCCATTAGTACTATTAAGTGTTAATTGTCGATAATGATTTTGCACACCCTCAAAATTTTTGTTGTATGGAATGAGTTTCAGTATGTACCTCACTTATAGTCAATCACATAAATTGAATAAGATATAAGGCATGACATTGACCATGATGAAATGAGCTCTGGGATAATGGTTGTACAAGTTGAACATGAGATACATGTCAACTGTCAAATGTTTACCAATCAAGTATTAAGTGATGAGCTCCACTAAACATTTTGCACGCCTTCAAAATTCGTGGTCTCTACTAAGCCCACTATGTTAGTTTTGAAATGGTTGAAAAGCCAAGAAGGGGGGGGGGGGGTGGAATTGGCTAGTTAAAAATTTAGGCTATCTTTGCAAGCTAAAAGCCACCTTTAATTGAATCAAATAGATCACCAAGTTAGGATGCAAACAGTACTGAACTATACACTTTCTAGGGCTGGGCAAAAATAATTGTACTGAACTGAACTACCAAAAACTGTACTGAACTAAAAAACAATTCGTATGAACTGCACTGAACTAAAAAACAGTTCAGACGAACTGAACTGAACTGTTTTTCTGAAAAATAAACTGGACTGAACTGCACTGCACTATAATATGAACTGTACTGAACTATTTTATGAATTGCACTATATCAGAACTGAACTGCACTATTTTTTAACTGAACTGCATTATTTTTTACTGAACTGCACTATTCTTGAATTGAACTGCACTATTTTTTAACTTAACTACACTATTTTTGAACCGTTATTGAATCGAATTGCACTGATTTGGAATAAACTTTACTATTTTTGAACCGAATTGTATTATTTTTGAATTGAATTGCATTGATTTTGAACTGAATTGCACTGTTTTTGAACTGAATTGCACTGTTTTTGAACTGAATTATATTATTTTGAATCGAATTGCACTAATTACATATGATTGTAATACGCAATAATAATATAAAGTTTATAATTTGAAAGTGCTTTGGAAATAATACTTGAAATAAGCCTCATACTTCAATACACCAAAATCAAAATATTTATACATCTTAATACATAGGTTCTCTAGTAGGTTCTCCCATAAACAACATCAAAATGTTAATACATCTTAATA
>Ga0214544_1001477_pt1 | contig 48949 bp, 33 predicted proteins | sample CNSS3metaG_FD_160074 | JGI IMG/M metagenome (GOLD analysis project Ga0214544, IMG submission 160074) | Root nodule microbial communities from cowpea collected in UCLA plant growth center, Los Angeles, California, USA - CNSS3 | ecosystem: Host-associated > Plants > Roots > Nodule | place: USA...
GTAAATGGCCTGTGTCGAACACCTTTAACTTAATTTCAAATCGTTTAAGTTCCCCAGCCATACCACAAGTAAGTGCCCTGGGTCGAACAACTTTAACTTAATTTCAAATCGTTTCAGTTCCCCACCCATAGCACAAGTAAGCGGTCTAGGTCGAACACCATTAACTTAATTTGAAATAGTTTAAGTTCCCCACCCTTACCAAAAGTAAGCGGCCTGGGTCAAACATCCTAAACTTAATTTGAAATCGTTTAAGATCCCTATCCTTACCACAAGTAAGTGGCCTGGGTCAAACACCGTTAACTTAATTGCAAATCGTTTAAGTCCCATACGCTTAGCACAGGTAAGCGGCCTAGGTCGAACACCCTTAACTTGATTTGAAATCGTTTAAGTTCCCAACCCTTACCACAAGTAATAGGCATGGGTCGAACACCCTTAACTTAATTTCAAATCGTTTAAGTTCCCCACCCATACCACAAGTAAGAGGCCTAGATCAAACACCTTTAACTTAATTGCAAATCGTTTAAGTACCCCACCCTTACCACAGGTAAGCGGCCTGGGTCGAAAACCCTTAACTTAATTATAAATCGTTTAAGTTCCCCACCCTTACCACAAGTAATAAGCCTGGGTCGAACACCCTTAACATAATTTGAAATCGTTTAAGTTCCCCACCCTTACCACAAGTAAGAGGCCTGGGTCGAACACCCTGAACTTAATTTAAAATCGTTTAAGTTCCCCACCGTTACCACAAGTAAGAGGCCAGGGTCGAACACCTTTAACTTAATTTAAAATCGTTTAAGTTCCCCACCCATACCACAAGTAAGTGCCCTGGGTCGAACACCTTTAACTTAATTTCAAATTATTTCAGTGCCCACCCTTACCACAGGTAAGCGACCTAAGTTGAACACCCTTAACTTAATTTCAAATCGTTTATGTTCCCCACCCTTACTACAAGTAAGCAGCATGGGTCGAACACCCTTAACTTAATTTCAAATCGTTTAAGTTCCCCACCCTTATCACAAGTCAGAGGCCTGGGTCAAACACCGTGAACCTAATTTGAAATCGTTTAAGTTCCCCACCCTTACCATAAGTAAGAGGCCTTGGTCGAACACCCTTAACTTAGATTGAAATCATTTAAGTTCCCCACCGTTACCACAAGTAAGCGTCCTAGGTCGATCACACTTAACTTAATTTGAAATCGTTTAAGTTCCCCAACCTTACCACAGGTAACTAGCCTGGGTCAAACACCTTTAACTTAAGTTCAAATCCTTTCAGTTCCCCACCCTTACAACAGGTAAGCGGCCTTGGTCGAACACCCTTAACTTAATTTGGAATCGTTTATGTTCCCCACCCTTACTACATGTAAGCGGCCTCGGCGAACACACTTAACTTAATTTGAAATCGTTTAAGTTCCCCACCCTTTCCACAAGTAAATGACCTGTCTCGAACACCTTTAACTTAATTTCAAATCGTTTAAGTTCCGCAGCCATACCACAAGTAACTGCCTTGGGTCGAACAACTTTAACTTAATTTCAAATCGTTTCAGTTCCCCACCCTTAGCACAAGTAAGCGGTCTAGGTCGAACACCATTAACTTAATTTGAAATCGTTTAAGTTCCCCACCCTTACCTAAAGTAAGCGGCATGGGTCGAACATCCTAAACTTAATTTGAAATCGTTTAAGATCCCTATCCTTACCACAAGTAAGCGGCCTGGGTCGAACACCTTTAACTTAATTGCAAATCGTTTAAGTACCATACGCTTACCACAGGTAAGCAGCCTAGGTCGAACACCCTTCACTTGATTTGGAATCGTTTAAGTTCCCCACCCTTACCACAAGTAATAGGCATGGGTCGAACACCCTTAACTTAATTTCAAATCGTTTAAGTTCCCCACCCTTACCACAAGTAAGAAGCCTGGATTGAACACCTTTAAATTAATTGCAAATCGTTTAAGTACCCCACCCTTACCACAGGTAAGCGGCCTGGGATGAACACCCTTAACTTTATTTGAAATCGTTTAAGTTCCCCACCCTTACCACAAGTAATAGGCCTGGGTCGAACACCCTTAACTTAATTTCAAATCGTTTAAGTTCCCCACCCTTATCACAAGCCAGAGGCATGGGTCGAACACCCAGAACTTAATTTAAAATCCTTTAAGTTCCCCACCCTTACCATAAGTAAGAGGCCTTGGTCGAACACCCTTAACTTAGATTGAAATCATTTAAGTTCCCCACCGTTACCACAAGTAAGCGGCCTAGGTCGAACACCCTGAACTTAATTTGAAATCGTTTAAGTTCCCCACCCTTACCACAAGAAGTGGCCTGGGTCAAACACCTTTAACTTAATTTAAAATCTTTTAAGTTCCCCACCCATACCACAAGTAAGTGCCCTGGGTCGAACACCTTTAAATTAATTTCAAATCGTTTCAGTTCCCCACCCTTACCACAAGTAAGCGGCCTGGGTCGAAAACACTTAACTTAATTTGAAATCGTTTATGTTCCCCACCCTTACTACAAGTAAGCGGCCTGGGTCGAACACACTTAACTTAATTTGAAATCGTTTAAGTTCCCCACCCTTACCACAAGTAAGTGGCCTGTGTCGAACACCTTTAACTTAATTTCAAATCGTTTAAGTTCCCAAGCCATACCACATGTGAGTGTTCTGGGTCGAACAACTTTAACTTAATTTCAAATCGTTTCAGTTACCCACCCTTACCACAAGTAAGCGGTCTAGATCGAACACCATTAACTGAATTTGAAATCGTTTAAGTTCCTCACCCTTACCACAAGTAAGCGGCCTGGGTCGAACATCCTTAACTTAATTTAAAATCGTTTAAGATCCCTATCCTTACCACAAGTAAGCGGCTTGGGTCAAACACCTTTAACTTAATTGCAAATCGTTTAAGTACCACACCCTTAGCACAGGTAAGCGGCCTAGGTCGAACACCCTTAACTTAATTTGAAATCGTTTAAGTTCCCCAACCTTACCACAAGTAATAGGCCCGGGTCGAACACCCTTAACTTAATTTGAAATCGTTTAAGTTCCCCACCCTTACCACAAGTAAGAGCCATGGGTCGAACACCCTGAACTTAATTTGAAATCGTTTAAGTTCCCCACCCTTACCGCAAGTAAGAGGCCTGGGTCGAACACCCTTAACTTAGATTGAAATCATTTAAGTTCCCCACTGTTACCGCAAGTAAGCGGCCTGGGTCGAACACCTTTAATTTAATTTGAAATCGTTTAAGTTTTGCACCTTCACGTCAAGCAGCCTGGGTCGAATACCCTTAACTTAGATTCAAATCATTTAAGTTCCCCACCATTACCACAAGTAAGCGGGCTAGGTCGAACACACTTAACTTAATTTAAAATCGTTTAAGTTCTCCACCCATACCACAAGTAAGTGCCTTGGGTCGAACAACTTTAACTTAATTTCGAATCGTTTCAGTTCCCCACCCTTACCACAAGTATGCGGTCTAGGTCGAACACCATTAACTTAATTTGAAATCGTTTAAGTTCCCCACCTGTTCGGATGTAGTTGAGTGGGAGCGACGTTCAGGAACCGCAATACCCCAGAGTAAACTCATCAAAAGGCACACTGATATGCAACTATGAAAAATGACACATATACATGTAAAAGAAATCCTCTGAAGCCCCCTCTCGGTCGTGGCAGACACATTCGACAACACTAACCCTCTCTAGCACCACAATGCCCTTTCGAGCGCCCTTCTAAAAAATAAGTGTACAATTTCGGGCATGGCTTTAGCAGCTGCGACCATCGGAATATGGAGTATTGTGTTCGCACATCTGCTGCAACCCATTCGTATCCCGCCTTCATCGGCCAATTGCTCTTCGCTAACTCTTCTAGCAGATCTTACCTAACTTCGACTGTTGTCTCCATCGAAATCCTCCCTAAATCTCCTATTTGTTCCCTATCACTATTATTTGACTGACTACCTCCACTCCCCCCTGACCGCTCACTACTCGGACTCGACAAGGAAAAGCTATCACTACTACTAGACATACATGTTCTTTTTTAGGAAAACGGTAGAAATAATGAAGATATCAGGCACGATCTCACAACTCCCCCCCAAAATTCTTGCAAATGAACCAAAGTGGAATTCTTCCTTTCTCATGCACTTGTATTTATAATCATCATTTCAAACGCTTCAACTTTTCCTGCCAGAAGCAACGATTAAATGAAACATCACAACGCTCATGAAAAGTCACGAACATCAAAATGACGGTGCAAACCCTTCTGACAAGACCTTTGACGTTTGCCACCCCATCACCTCCCACAAACCTATTGAGATTCCAAGCCTTAAAACTGTTCATCACACTTAAAGGTTGGGGGACTGGTGTACTACACCTAGTCGGCCCAACAAAACACACCAACACTTATCATCCTTTGCCGCTATAGATGCACCGGCACAGGCTGGGGGATTGGTGTACTACACCTAGGCGGCCTAACCTGACTACAACCATGAGATCCGCCTACATAGCCCCTTAAGGACGCAAACTATAATAATGTATGTCGAACAATCAATAGTAAGCGGCCTAAGCCGCCAACTTAAGCAAATTGAACGAGAACTTGATAAACATAAAACACTACCAATTAGGATCCTAGGGCCCTCAATAACCAAATTGTGGGACCTGGGCTTGGCCCTGACCTAGTTGCAGCCCAATCAAAAGCCCAGCCCATGATGTGGCCAGACATAATTAATAATCTAGAAATACGCATGGACCCCATGAATTAAAGGTACGCATTCATTAATTCCTTAATCACGAGATTTGACTTTCTAAGAATTCTTAGCTGACTTGAGCGTCGGAGCCTTCTCCGCAATATGCAACTGGAAGGAAGCCTACTGAGGAGATTGCGGATTGAGGCAAGGTAACACTTGTGTCTGACATCTCTTATTTATTCTCCAAAGGAACAATTCATTTTCCTCAATTGGACTTCATTGGGTTATTTTTTTGAATTTTGAGTAATTTGACATTAATTGGTCTAATTTTTGTTTGTAATTATTGTTAGGTATTTTGTGGAGAAAAATTTTGGAGCTTGGATACTAATTTTGAGATGAAGAGAGGGTTGCCACTTCATTGCCACGTATGCACTATGTTAATGAGCCTGTCCATGTCACTATGCCACCATTCTCAGCCCATAGTGGCATTTTTGTAATTATGAGTGGAAGAATGATAATTTTGTAAATACTTTGATCTGTGGTGATGTGACCACGTGTTTTAGGTCTTCTTCTTCATGGGCAGCCACCTTCTTCTCCCCCACTCTCCATTTTTACATTTTTACAGAGCACCCAATTGGGGTTTTTGTTTTCCACTCATTTTCCACTCAATTTCCACATGTTTTTTCTTCATGGTGGTGATGTATTTTCGTTTGCCTTTGCATTGTAATTTGAATTCCATGACTTTCTAATCTAGTGTATTGACTACTTGAAGGAGATGCAATTAAGCTTTGAGGTTTAGTTTTGCATTTGTGTTTTGCCTCTTATTCTATGATGAGTGGTTATTCCTATTTTGTTAATGTTTAATTTACAAATTGGGTAATGTGTTCTTGGTTGATTTCGTTCATGCTTAATGAATTAGGTTGGCTGCCATAGATGAATAGATTTATGCTTTGCTTAGTTGCGTATTGAAACACATTTTTAACCCTCACTTAGTGGGTTTGAATGAGTGGATTGGGTGAGACCATAACCCTAATTATGTGACCTATGATAAATGAAATTGCATTCAAATTCAAGGAATTCAATACTGTTTTTAATCTATTTTATTAAAATTTGCAAAACCATTTAATTTATTTTCACAATTCTGGAATCTAAATCTGCCACTACCCCTCTTTGTGTTGGATTGCATCTGGAAAACAAACTTTGAATGATAGGTTTGGTCATTGGGAGACGATCTTGGGTTAACTCTTGAGTATTACATTTACATGTTCTATTTGGTCAGGTACAACCTTGATCATCAAGGGCTAATGATGAAGGATTATCTTGTTTCTTTTTAGCATTATTGAATATGGTGCGAGCTTAAAACAGTGGCATCATCACGTTATCTCGCTTAGGCGAGATCCTCTCGCTTGGGTGAGCCATACCATCGCTCAAATTAACACACACACCTCGCCTGAACGAGGATTCAATCAAACAAACATCATTTCTCATCACGACCTCGCTTAGGCGAGCCATTCTCGCCTAAGCGAGCATCCTGTCGCTCAGAACCCCAATACCTCTCGCCTGGGCAAGATGTCGTGCTCAAAAATTGGTTCAGGTTTCCTCGCGACTCGCTTAGGCAAGTCATTCTCGCCTGAGCGAGAGACCCAGTCGCTCAATCCTGATGTGTCGCCTGGCAGCTAGGGATATGTCGCCAGGCGGTTCCTCTTCAGGAACCCAAAAACAAGTAATACAAGGATGAGTTGCTTAGCGGTAGTTCATTGTCCGCCAGGCGGTTTCTGGGAAATTTCCAGAAACACAAATTTCAAGCAATGTAGGGGAACAATCATACATATACATGTTATAATTCATAAAATTATGCATAAAGTAAAAGAAACGTAGTCCAGCTCCCCTAACCTAGTTTCCTTACTTCAAACGCAATGTTATGGCTCCCTTTACCAATGGTCTCCTTAGCACCACTTCAATTCCACTCTTCTAATTCACTCTATAATCACTGTTTTACCTTGAATTAGTGTTCCTCACAAAGTTCCCCAAAAATTCAGCCTCAAAACCCCTTTATTCTCTCACAACTTATCTTTTAATGGTGTCTTAATTAGCAATGATGAAGGGAACAAAAAAATACCTTAAGGCTGAAGTTAATTGCCATTCAAAGTCACTTATGCGATGTTTTTTCAGCCTCCCTTGGCTGCCCATTCAGCTAGGGTTTCTCTACCCTTTCATATTCATGCCAAAAATAAAATTGACAAAAAGAAAGCCTAATTTGGTTCTACCAAGGTTCGAACCCATAACCATGCCAATGTTCAATTCAATGCACAATCATTTAACCAATTCATGTTTCGTGATAATTAACATAATTCTATAATTATGTTACCACTCATCATGATCCAGCATACTATTAAAATACTAATAAATTAAATAACATACAATCGGGATGCATAAGACTTGAACCCAAGTCTTCTCACATAATCAAGTACTTTTAACCATTTGAGCTAGTACTTTTCCATATCATACATGTCAGAATTAAATGCCATAAAGGTTCCCACTACCCACATTTATTAATTAATTAATTATTTTTCACGGGTCTTACAAGAAAAGCCAGTGAAACAGCTATAGAGGCGACTCAGCCCTATCATTCTAGAGGTTGTAAGGAAGGAGGTGACTAAGCTTCTACAAGTTAGGATCATCTACCCCATTTTAGTCAGGTAGTGGGTCAGTCTCATCCATGTTTTTCTTAAGAAAACATGCCTCATTGTTGTGAAAAATGAAAGGGACGAGTTGATCCCAACCAAGGTGCAAAACATTTGGAGAGTTTGCATCGATTATAGGAGGCTCAATCAAGAAACCCAAAAAGACCACTTACCCCTACGATTCATTGACCATATGCTTGAGCACCTGGCAGGTGAATCTCATTATTATTTTCTTGATGGTTTTTCTGGTTATTTTCAAATCCATATTGCTCTTGATGATCAGGAAGAGACCACATTTACCTACCCATTTGACACTTTTGCCAATAGGAGGATGCCTTTTGGCCTATGCAATGCCACTAGCACATTCCAATGGTGCATGTTTAGCATTTTTAGTGATTTTCTTAAAAATTGCAGAGGTGTTTATGGATGATTTTACTATGTATGAATCCTCCTTTGATGCATATTTAGAAAGTCTAGATAGAGTTTTGAATATATGCATCCAAACTAACCTTGTTCTCAATTTTGAGAAATGTCATTTCATGGTAGAACAAGGTATAATTTTGGGAAATATCATTTCAAGTAAGGGCAAAAAAGTAAACTCTGCCAAGATTTCTGTTATTTCACAATTGCCTAACCCTTCTTCTGTGTGAGAGGTTTGTTTTTTTCTTAGCCATGCAGAGTTTTACAAGCGCTTTATCTAGAATTTTAGTAAGAAGGCCCTTCCACTGTCTAAGTTACTGCAAAAGGATGTTGATTTCATCTTTGATGAAGGATGCAAATAGGATTTTTATTGCCTCATGAAAGCCATAACCACCACTTCTACCATTCAGGCGTCGGATTGGACATCCCCATTTGAGCTCATATGTAATGCATCAAATTATGCCTTGGGAGCTATCCTAGCACAAAAGATTGATAAGAAGCCCCAAGTGATCTATTATGCCTCTAGGACGTTAGATGTTGCTTAAGCGAACTATACCACAATAGAGAAAGAACTTCTTGTGATTATTTTTTCCCTTGAGAAATTTAGATCATATTTGCTTGGTTCTCCTATTATTGTTTTTACTGATCATGCAACTCTGAAGTTCATGTTGAAGAAACTGAAGTCAAAGCCTCGGTTGATAGAATGGATGCTCTGGCTCCAAATGTTTGATTTGGAGATCCGTGATAGGAGTGCAGCACAAAATTTGGTTGCAGACCACCTAAGCAGGATAAAGAACTTTGCTGATGATGTTTCACCAATCTGGGATGACTTTCCCGATGTAAGTTTGTTGGCTCTATCTTCTTTTCCCTCACAATCGTATGCTAATACTATGAATTACTTGGCTGCTTCTATTTTTCCTCCTTTAGCATCTAGAGCTCAATGTGATAAACTTAAGAGCAATGTTAGGTATTATATTTGGGATGACCCGTATTTGTGGAAGATCTGTAGTGACCAAGTTACCAAGAGATGAATTCTAGACCATGAGATTGACTCAGTCCTTCAATTTTGTCATTCATTTGCACCTGGTGGTTATCTTGGCACACAAAGGAAAACTCGTAAGGTGCTAGATTGCGGATTTTACTAGCCCACCACTTCAAGGATGCGTGGAAGATTTGTAGCACATGTGAGCAATGCTAATGAGCAGGAGGAGCCATTTCTTGGAGACAACAGATGCCGCAACAACACATGTTGTTTTGTGAGGTCTTCAATGTTTAGGGTATAGATTTCATGGGCCCTTTCCTATCTTTTTTGGTTTCACTTATATCTTGCTTGTTGTTGATTATGTCTCAAAATGGGTGGAAGCCAAAGCCACCATAATTAAGGATGCGCAGGTTGTCGTAGACTTTGTTAGGTCTCACATATTTTGAAGGTTTGGAGTTTCTATAGCTATCATTAATGATCAAGGCACCCACTTCTGCAATAGATCCATAGGGGTTTTGCTTCAAAAGTACGAGGTTGTGCATAAGCTTTTTACACCGTATCACCCTCAAACTAACAAGCAAACTGAGATCTCAAACAGAGAAATTAAAAGGATCTTGGAGAATATCGTACAATCCAATCGAAAGGATTGGAGCAACAGACTTGAAGGCACTATTTGGGTTCACAGGACTATTTACAAGGCACCTATACGAATACCTATACGAATATCTCCTTATGGGGTTGTCTTTGGTAAGTCATGCCACTTTCTAGTGGAGATAGAGCATCGAGCCTACTGGGCTGTCAAATCATACAACTTCTCACGTGATCAAGCAGGGGAGGAAAGGAAGTTGCAGTTGAATAAGTTAGAAGATATCCGTTTGGAAGCATATAAGAACTCAATGTTCTACAAAGAGAAGACCAACAGATTCCATGATAGCTCCATAACTAGAAAGGAGTTTATTGTCGATCAGCAAGTGTTATTGTATAACTCCAAACTTGGTCTCATGGGTGGTAAGCTACAGTTAAAGTGGATTGGTCCTTTTGTGGTAAGTAATGTTTATCCATATGGCGCAGTTGAGATCAAAAGCCAATCCACTCATAAGAGCTTCAAAGTGAATGGGCATCGTCTGAAGCCATTCCTCAACAACCCTGCTTTGGTGGATACTGTTATGGAGTTGTGGAGGAGACTTCCCTACTTGACCCCACTTTTGTTTCACCATGATTCAGGGAGTTTTCTTTCTCCTTCCTTACTTTTATTGCACTTGTCTAGGACCATCTGTTGAGATTTGATTGTCTGATCTTGTGTTTAAGCCACATTGAGACACAATGTAGTTTAAGTGTGGGGGGGATTATTGTTTTTTTCTTTTTTGTTAATTTTTGTTAAGTTTTTGTTTTCTATTTTTTGACACTTACTTCACTCTTGGAGGATAAGTTGTTGGTTGTTTTGTGGATTGATATCCTTGCTTTTTCTTTGCATGTCAAGTTTCTTTCGAGTTGTTTTACCCTATATGAGGATTTGAGCCACTCTTTGTTCTTTATTGTGTGATATATGCCTCCTGAACGCTTGCATAGTAGCCTTGGCTTGAATCTTTCAGATGTTTTTCTAATTCGCATGTAGGTTTGGATATGATTTAGGCAATTTTGTTCCGATGAGCCTACAACTAGATGAGTCTACCTTGGACTATTGTCTTTGATAGCCATTTTGAGTCTACATACCCTTTTTCATTGTTCTATAGCTCATTACAAGCCCTTAGCCTAAAAAACCATGGTTCATCCCGCCTTAGAAAATTTTGGAGCTTTGGAATTGTTTTGGGAATGAATGCTCTTTTAAGTGTAGTTGTGAACAATAAGTGTGGTTGTGCGCATACCTAATTTTGTTCTTGGATTGCTCATTTGTACATTTTATGAAGGACTTGAAAATTGATGTTTCTCTACTCAAAAATAAAAACAAATGAGAAAATAAAATAAATAAAAAATGAAAGGAAAGAAAAGAAAGAAAAGAGATTTGGGTCTAAGCATTGTGTAAGAATTGAATTTGGAAGTGTTGGAGTTTAGAATTGCTTTCATGCCTTATTTTGACATATTCCCCACTGCTCCTCTATTTCCTTTGGTTCTTTAACTACTTATCCATATGTTCCAAACCTTGTCCTCAGCCCCATTACAACCTCGAAAAGTCCTTCTGATCTTGATTTGCATGTGTTTTGGTTATTTATTTTAGAGGCTTACCAAGTCTGTTTGATGCTTGTTTTTAAAGGATGCTTTAAAAATAAATATTAGCCTAGACATTTGAGTGATACAATGCATATTCTGAGAGGTTATGTTGCTTTCAATTCTCTCTTTGAGCTTAACAGAGTACTTGACATGTTTTGGAATTGCTTGGATGATGTTCATGGATATCTTGCAGCTTTGACTCCTTTTGTGTTGGATGTGTTTCCATTTATCTATTTCTTGTCAGTTTGTTTGTCTCGTGTGTCTTTCTTATCTCTTTTCTTGTCTTTGTTGTTCTTGCTTTGCTTTGCTATGCATTTTAGTTTTTGCCCAGCAGTACAAAAGGGTAAGTGTGAGTGATTTTGATGAGTCATTATTTTCCCTTTAATGCATTGCCTTTTTTGTGTTCATATTAATGGTTGATTGGTGCTTAATTGTCTATTTTTAGTGCTTTTTCATCAATCATGCTTCATTGGGTCATTATTCTGAATTTTGATTAATTTTGCATTAATTGGTCTAATTTTCGTTTCTAATTACTTTTAGGTATTTTGTGAAGAAATTTTGGAGCTTGGATGCTAACCATAAGGTGAAGAGAGAATTGCACGTTATTCCTACATCATTGTCACGTCTACGCCATGTCAATTAGTCTATCCACATTGTTGGGTCAACATTTTGGGCCTCGAGTGGCATTTTAGTAATTCTGCTGATCAGAATGGCATTTTTTGTAATTCTACTGACCAGAATGACATTTTTGTAAATATTTGGATCTGTGGTGATGTAACCATGAAAATTTAGGTCTACTTGGTGGTAGCAGCCAACTTCTTCTTCCTCATACTCTATTTTTACGTTTCTTTACTTTGTATGGTGACCATGGAGGCACCCACTCATGTTTTAGACGTTTTTGCACTTTTAATCAACATCCACATGGGGATTTTGACATTTTTTCACCTTGGAACAACTTGGGTATCATATTATTGAAGCATTGTTAAGCTTCTTCTCTATTTTCGTTTATAGCCTTCTTATTGAAGCATTTTGATTTTCATTTATGCCATTTTACGTTTTAATTTTTGACATTTATGTTTTGGTATTGTTTAGTGCATTGAAAGGATGATTTGATTAGGGTTATATTCTGTTGCAGCTCCATTTCTATGGAGGGGTAATTTCGTGATTGATTCCCTGAAAAGAATGCATGAGCTTTGAGGTTCTTTGTTCCATAATGTTGATTAGCTTCTATTTTTGTTCACTTTTCGTCTTTTAATCTTGTAGGGTAATTCAGATTTTGTGTGCTTAACATGCAATGGATAATTTGGTGTTTAAGTTAATTTGTATTCATGCTTAATGAATATGGGTTACTTGTTTAGTGGTAGATTAATTGATGTGTGCATTGCTTTAATGTATAATGAAGTTTTTCTTAATCTTCACATAGTTGATTGGGAATGAGTGGATTAAGAGTTAATCTAATAGAGATCCAATTCTCGTGACTGATGATAAGTGAAATGCATTTGAATAAGGGAATCTACATGTTTAAATCACTATTTAATTTCATTTAATCTATTGTTAGTTCTTGAATCTGACAAACCCTCATCCCCTTGTGCTGAATTGTATCTAGAAACTTTGAATTTGGTCATTGGGAGATGACCTTGGGTTAACTCCTGAGTATTGCATTTATATGTTTTATTTGGTTGGGTACGACCTTGATAAGCTAGAATCAAAATTAGATTTTGAAAATCTAGACATGATTTACAATAATTGAACCTATTGTTGTGAAAATCAACTAGTTGCAAAACTTTGTGAAAACTGCACTGTTTTTAAAAATCAATTTAAATATCTTTTTAAAACCTATGGAAAATTCACAAGAGAAAAATAAAACTTAGAAGTTGTTCTTGACAATGTTGGACCCAACTTATTAAAGAATGTCAACACCCACCTTCATCTGGGAGAATAAATTTATTTTCGAAAAAAAAAATAGTCAATGGTAAATAATAAAAAAAAGAGGTAAAATAAAATTTTCTTCAAAGATTTTGAAACTTTAATTTTACTAAAAAAAAAGAAAGATGAAAAAAAGGAAAAAAAATAAGAAAGAACCTAATTTGTTTTTAATTATCACACTCCTTCTCATGAGCCCGCCAACCCAACATATTTTCTACCCTTTGTTTATGATTGAGAAAATAGTGATATGATTCTTATAATTGGAAGCAATATCTCTTCCGATTATTAGAATCAATATTAATGATGATGATTAATATTGTGCTCTGATTTTGTTGTGATTTGATTCTCGTAATGTGTTGCTATCACGACCAATTTCTCCCTTATATTGTTCATTACAATTAAGGCTGAGATTGCATTGATATTGCAATGTATGAATATAAATACGCAGTCTTTCATATGAAAAAGGATGAAAAAAAAAGAAAACATTATCTACACTTTCTGTTTCTTTCTCATTACCAACCACATAAACACTTCTCATTTTTATCTCTCTTGGGAAAAAAATCTTAGAAAAGGAGGCATGAAAATAAAAAGAGAAAAGGTAGCTGTAATGTACAAAATGAGAGAGCGAGATTGATATAGAATAAGAGATATTGAAATTTTTTTAGGTACGTCACTACTAGTTTCTCTTTCTCTTGACTTATTTTTTCCAATTTTTATTATATTTTTTTAAAATCATCAAAAAATATTTTTTCCCATTTCTTTAGTGTATGTCCGATCACTTACGTCGTGCGACATTAATTTTAAAATAATTCAAAATACTAAAAATTTAAATAAAAAAAATTCAAAATTATCAAAAAAAATCAAATCATTTTCCAAATAGTTTTTTGAATTTTTTTTCATTAAAGAACTATGTAACCCTGATTCTCTATTGTAAATGGAGATACGTAGGAGTGAGTATTAATCCTTGTCGGGCAAAAAAATCCAAAAAATTATTTTTGTTTCTTTTGTACATTCTTTTATTATTGCTTTTTGGAATAAAGAAACATTTTGAAAAAAACACATCTTTTTGGACGTTTATTGAAGGTATCATCTCGGACGGGCGTTGCAAAGGTGCTAGTACCTTACCCATGCGTAACCGACTCTCTAACCCAAAATCTGGTTTTTTGTAGACCTTGTCTTATTTTTTCTTTTATTTTTCCGTAGTATTTCGAAATAAACTATGGTGACGAATCCAAACTCTATTTTTTGAAATCTTAATTTTGGTTTGTCGTCCCGTCACGATTTCGATTGCGGCAGATGTCAACTACACTAGGGACGCTACAGAGTCCAGCCATTTATTTAGATGTGCAAAATTAATGTGATTTTTCTTCATATTTTTCTCCCCCCCCCGATGAGCGATCCACAGTGCAGATAATCTGTGGAAATGCAGCAGAAACTAGATTGGGTTTCGGATCACTCTCGTTTCTCACTGAAATGCACACACTCGCAGTGTTTGGAACCCTATGAGGAGAAATCCTCATCTAAGGTGAAAGTGAGCTCTGAAATTGGGGATAAACCTCTCAAATTAATCAAAGTTGCAATTACAATAGATGGTTGGCCTTTTATAGTGAGAAGAAGGCCACCGTGAAAGTTTAAATGGGAAAAGGAAAGAAGAACGTCGTTCTAACAATCCTAACGACGTGAGAAAGGGTTGGCTCCCTAAAACCCTCAAGGTGAAACGCGTGAAACAGGAGGAAAGGAAAATTACATGGACTACTAACAGCAAGGCACCGTGAAACTAATGATTGATGGAATGCGTGAGGGTTTGAACGGCTCTAACAAACCCTAGCAGGAAAATGAAGAATAGGGTTGATGCGTGACTGTGTTGACGGCAAAGGTTACTGTGTGCGCAAGGAACCCTAGCAGAGCAGAAGATATGCCTCTGGACACAAAATGCGTGATGTGTGGGCTTGGTGGATGCTGAACAAAGGAATTGGTTGGACGCGTAATGCTGCTGGAATCACCGACAGTTAGATGAATTGGGCTCGGCCCAATAAAGGTGATGATAACAAAATAGGCTGCAGCAGGACGGGTGGTGCGGGAAGCATTGGTGCATGATGTATGAAGGAATTGGCTGCCCAATTAAAAGTTTTGCTACATAGCTGGCCCAACAAACACGTTCCATTCCACACATCATCAAATGCTTCAATTTGAATAGATTGGCTGCAATTAGTAAACCAACCTAATTAGACAACTTTTATTTAATTAAAAGAAAAATAAAAGAAATTAAGACAAATTAAAAGAAATGGGCCTAGCCAATGGCCCAAGCCATGAGGCCTTAGGGTGATTATCATCATCCCCTCCCTCTTTAAGAGGATCTGTCCTCAGATCTAGAAGGTTGATTAAGGCCCACAACATTAAAAGCTGGATTCCTCCTGGATCAAAAATATATCTATAGTAGTCATCAAATAAGATTTCATTAAAATTTTGGATGCCATGCAGAGTATATTTTGTGAAGATACATGAAGATGGGCTTTTATGTTTTAAAACATTTTCAATGAAGCCCATTTCACAAAAATATTGATTTTCTGATTGACTTAATTGTAACCTAAAAGGTAACTCTAAATCAAAGGTTAATTTTTGCAAATCTTTTGAGGAATATGGAATGATCGGTGAAGGTGGAAAAACAATTTTAGGGAGAACTAAGACAAAAGAGTTAATGACAAATGAAGGAGATTTTAAGAATTGGATTACTCCCTTGTTTATGCGAGAAACTGTAGGATGTTGTATCTCTACTTCTCTAAGCATGATTTCTTTTCTCTCAATCTCTTCCTCTTTTCTTTTAAACTCTTTCTCTTGTCTTACTCTCTCTTTTTCTTCAAATTCCTTTCTCTCTTTTTCCTCCTTCTCTTTTCTCTTTTTTTTCTCCTTCTCTTTTCTTTGTTGTTCCTCTTCTTCTCTCAATTCTTGTTCAAATTTCTCTCTTTCTTTTTGCTCTCTTCTTTGAATTCTTAATCTTTCTTTTTCTTCTAACTCCCTCATCTCTCTTAGAAGTATTGTGAGTTTTTCCTCCTTCCTTCTTTCTATCTCAATTTTCTTTTTCTCTATCTCACGATCAAAATCAAAGGAAGGTGGTATGAATGTTCTTCTCATGCATGCTCTCAACTCACTCCAATTTTGAATGGAAGATTTTCTTCCTTTTTCCACTCTAAACTGCCTATAATACCACCACTCTTTTGCATGTCCTACAAAACTAGAAATGCACAAAGTAAGAAAGTAGAATTTACTATGTCTAAGATGGAATGAATGCACCAAATCATCTACTTCCCTCTCCCAAGATATGTATGATAATGAACTTATGTCCTCACCAAAGAAAGGGAATGTACTCTCATGTGTATGATGCATTTTATCCTCATAATGACTACCTAAATGCAATTCACTGTACGAATGAAAACTCATTTTGCCAAAAACACTTATCAAAAAATTTTTTTTTCACAAAGAAACTTTAGGAATTTCTAAAGAGAAAATAATGGAAAAAAAAATTCTAGAGATACTCCCAGGAAAGGGAGATGAGTCACATGGACAAGCTTAGGAACCAAGCCTTTCCTAGCCAGAGATCTCTAAATTTCTTTCACAAAATTTCTCAAGAAAAATTCAAAGCAAAACAGATTGTAAGAAACAATTTGACAAAGTGTGTGAAGAGAGTGAAAACTTAAAGACCAAAAGAAGGTCAACTAGGTGTTAAACACATTGCACCTAGATATCACGGTGACCTAGAACATAAATGGCAAACACACAAATCACACAAAACCTGGACATTGAAAGCATAAAAAAGGAAAACATAAACTAGACGAAAAAAAAAAAACCTAAGTGAAGATACAAGTGGCCTTTGGAACCCCTTGAACCTCACACTAAGCATGCTTAAACTATTACAATGAAATGCTAAGGATGGGATTGCTCTAAAGCATTTTCCCACCTAAGCCAAATGAAAGGGAAAAGAAATAGTAGACTAAAAAAAATACACCCAAAATACCGTGATATGAAAACAACAAATCACAAAATAAAAGAATGCTATTCTATGTCACTCTCTCGGCCAGCCTCCAAGACATATCTCCCTTAAGTGTTTCTTCCACTTTGATGCTCTCAAGTCCCAGCTTACACCCACAATTCCTCTCGGCAGTTTTACTTCCCAATAGATTCACTCACCCCACATGAAGAGGCTTCACCTACAAGGGTTGCCAAAACAGTGAGAGACAAAGAATTTAAAACAGAACCAAGGAAAGCAAGCTGCATAAGAGTAAAAATCAGAAACACAATAAAAGCTCAAATTTGAGGCAAGGACAACATCAAGTGATGGAAGTAATGACAAACTCAATGGAGAGCCAATAAAGATAAGCAAGAAAACAAGCTAACAAATAAAGAAGGCACAAAAAAGGAACCTAAGGAATGTATCTAGAACAAGATGAACAAAACGAAAATCAGACAAAGACTCAAAACAAGTAAAATCAAGAATGATAACATATGCAAACAGAGTTGAAATGGACAGTACAAAAATGCTGTGGTGACTAGGCCAATTTTACACAAACACTCAGTTCATCCCAGAACATTTCGTGGCAGATTTTTTTTTGTAAACAATTTTTTTTCCAGTGATTCTTTTCTTTTCTTTCAATTTGTAAATTGCTTTTGACTTATTATCATTTGAAGCCACAAGTCACAGCAGGGTCAGTTGTCCAATTCCAATTCAACTAGCAAATGCATATGACAGATTACAAAAATCCAACTCAAAAACAATTCAGAAGGCAAACAAGAAACAAATATTGGCATTGCAGTGCAGTAAGCAAGCAACAAAACTGTTTTACAGCAAAACTGATTTGGTGAAGCACACAGATGACACAACTTCACTTAAACAAGGTCAACAGTGTAACAACACAAACAGATGCAACGGATTTTGAAACATTGATGCTAGGCCAAAGTAGCCATAACTACGAGAATCAGTTCACAACAGAGGGTTACTGTTTAAAAGAAAAATCAAACTGCAAAACTGACAAGTAAGTCCACGGGCAGTGCACACAAATGTGAACCAAACCAAGAAATTTGCCAATACAATCAAGGCAAGAATGAAGCTGCAGAAACATATCAAAAACACCAAACACTAGGCTAATCACAGAGACAATAATAATGATATAGCAAACACACGAAAAATAGAGGCAGTTTTAAACTAGAATCAAGTAGTAGGTACTATGAAAATATTTTTAAAACTGCACCAAAAGTAACTAACTGGCCAGGCACTGATTCAAGAAACCAGAATGCACAAAAACAAGGTGCTAACACAGCCTATGCTTTCAGCTAAACCAGAACCTCATGAGTACTCTGAACACATTTAGATTTGAATAACTCAAATGTAGTTTGGTAGCAACAATCATTGGCCAACAACCTCAAGTTCCAAAATAGTACCAGAAGCAAACAGATCACGAAATGCAATTGTAACAAAAAAACAACAAAAACCAGCACGAATGGAATAAGAACAGTATCAATATACACTGAAGAACACTTGCTAATGATCTAATAGCAAAGGCAGAACTGAACATACCACAGAAACTAATTATTAAAATAGAACAGATACTGAACACATACAAAATAGTGAACAAGACCACGTTTTAGGCACAACTGCTATGGAATCAGTGACATATAAAGGAACTAAACAATTCCTAAGACAAAACATAGATTATAAAATTGTAAAGCTAAGTAAGAAAACAAAATTAAACCTAATTGACATACAATGAGCGGCAGATTCAGATAGCTAAACATGAAATCATCACGGTATTGATTCAGAAAAAATCAGGACAATTAAACTTGAATCAATTTCAGCAAAAACATTCAACAGATAATCAGTAGAAACGCAAATCATAGAATAAGAACAACTCAATCACAGAAGAATAAGACCGAAATGCAAACAACAAAGAAGAAAAAACACTAAGATAAGAGAAAGAACACTTATCTTTGAAGTGAGCCCAAACACGGCGGTCCAACCAGTGAACCTGGTGCTCTTGATACCAAATGATGAGTGATCCACAGTGCAGATAATTAGTGGAAATGCAGCAGAAACTCGATTGGGTTTCGGATCACTCTCGTTTCTCACTAAAATGCACACACTCGCAGTGTTTGGAACCCTAGGAGGAGAAATCCTCATCTAAGGTGAAAGTGAGCTCTGAAATTGGGGATAAACCTCTCAAATTAATCAAAGTTGCAATTACAATAGATGGTTGGCCTTTTATAATGAGCAGAAGGCCACCGTGAAAGTTTAAACGGGAAAAGGAAAGAAGAACGTCGTTCTAACAATCCTAACGGCGTGAGAAAGGGTTGGCTCCCTAAAACCCTCAAGGTGAAACGCGTGAAACAGGAGGAAAGGAAAATTACATGGACTACTAACAGCAAGGCACCATGAAACTAATGATTGATGGAATGCGTGAGGGTTTGAACGGCTCTAACAAACCCTAGCAGGAAAATGAAGAATAGGGTTGATGCGTGGCTGTGTTGACGGCAAAGGTTACTGTGTGCGCAAGGAACCCTAGCAGAGCAGAAGATATGCCTCTGGACACAAAATGCGTGATGTGTGGGCTTGGTGGATGCTGAACAAAGGAATTGGTTGGACGCGTAATGCTGCTGGAATCACCGACAGTTAGATGAATTGGGCTCGGCCCAATAAAGGTGATGATAACAAAATAGGCTGCAGCAGGACGGGTGGTGCGGGAAGCATTGGTGCATGATGTATGAAGGAATTGGCTGCCCAATTAAAAGTTTTGCTACATAGCTGGCCCAACAAACACGTTCCATTCCACACATCATCAAATGCTTCAATTTGAATAGATTGGCTGCAATTAGTAAACCAACCTAATTAGACAACTTTTATTTAATTAAAAGAAAAATAAATGAAATTAAGACAAATTAAAAGAAATGGGCCTAGCCAATGGCCCAAGCCATGAGGCCTTAGGGTGATATTCATCACCCCCCTCCCTTCCTTTTTTTTTCCTTTTAGGTATGTATATTCTTGTCTCTTTCTGATATTTGGAATAGTTGTATGTGTATATTCTTCTTTATTTTGTTATTTGGAATGATTAACAAGTGTGGGTTTGGGTACACATTGCATTTTGTTCATTACATGAGTGGGGCCCTATGTTCGGGTCTGAGTTACTTAGAATTAGAGGGGATTTTGTAATAGTGTCATGATGGATGTACTTCCTAAGTGGTCATTGTGAGAACCCCAACTATAGTTTGTTTGCTTCATTGGTACTCCTACTTCTTGTTATTTACCAATTGTCGTGGGAAATGCCCTTAAGTGGGTCATAGCTCTAGTGACCTTAATCTTTAGGTATTAGAGAGCTATCCTTGAGAACACATAGACTTTGCCTTAGAACTTTAAGCGTCGACGTCTGTCAAATTAAGTCACAAAAGGGAGACTATTTACGTCCTTTACCCTCACCTTTTCTTGTATATAATAATAAATCCATCACAATTTTTATCATGACACCATTATAAAAAGGTTAAAATACTCCATTGGTCCACGTTTTTGTTCAAAAATCTCAATTAGGTCCTAAGATTTTTTTTAGTCTCAATTAAGTCCATATTTTTTAAAATGTGTAACAATTAGTTCCATTCCGTTAGTATGATATTAACGGTGTTAAGGATGTGCCACATGTCAGCTCCTCATTTTTTTTGAGTTTTTTTGAATTTTTTAATTTTTTTGAAAATTATTCATGCCACGTGTCACATCAATATTGTGCCACATGTCAAGTGAGTCAAGGTGACATGTGTCAAGTCATTGTCTAAATCTCAATTTGGTCCATATATTTGTTATTGTGATTATATTTCAGTCTATTATTTTTAATTTTCAATTTCATCTCCCCAAATTGAGACTAAATTTAGCTTTTATATAAATTTTATAATGATATTTTTATTAAATATTTTAATAATATTAAGTTTCTTTAAATTTTTATTTTACATTAAACTTTACTTATATTTTGTTTTAAAATATTAAAATATTTATTTTAACTTATTACAAAATTATTTTAAATAATTTATATACAAATGTTAGAATTGGTTTGAAAATAACAATTTAATAAATTTAAATATAAAATTTTAAAACAATTTTGTAAAAAGTTAAAATAAATATATTTAAAATTTTTAAATAAATGTGTAATGCCCTCTTATTTAGCCCCAATATTTAAGGGTTTCCCCAAAATTTAATGGGCCTAAGGGCTGGCCCATAGGGTGTCCAAGGCCCCTAAGGCAACTAAACCCCTCTCACTTCTGTCATTCTTGCAAAAATAGTGCTCTCATTCTTCTCCTTTTCTCTCCACAGAGGCTCTGCTAGGGTTTGAACCCCATTCGTCATCAAGCTAGCTCAGTCTCGTTTTCTAAGTCACGTAAGTGCTTTTTGTTCTTGCTCTTCTTCTCTGGTTTGGTTCTTCATGATTTTCCATTAGGGTTCCTCGTAGTAATCTCGTGCTCAATCTGTATTAGGGTTTCCAACTCGTGAATTTGCTCCGTGGTTTGTGGTACTCATTTGCTTAGGTGTCGGGATATTTTGCTAGCTTATTTCCAGGTAAGGGAACCTAGGGTCTCGCCCTTTTAAATCAATCTTTGCTTGTTTTTGGGTCTGTTTCGTGTTTTTGAAGTGTGTATGGTATTTAAAATTATATAAACATGAACTGTGCATTTGCTCTGGTTCAATCTTTGTGCTGGCATGCGTGAATAGTGGAAGGATCTGATATCCTCATCTAAGCGAGTGGTGCTCGCCTAAGTGAGAGTATCAGAAACTCCTCCCAGGTACTGTGTGAGCTGTCGCTTAGGCGACGAGCTCCTGTTTGAGCGAGAGTTCATCTTGCTCAGGCGAGAAGGTCTCGCCTAAGCAAGAGAACGCGACAATGCCACTGTTCCCTTTTCGAGCCCTCGCCTAGTCGAAAGGAGCTCGCTTGAGCGAGAAAACCTTTTCGCTTGAGCGAGAGTTGGTCGAGAAAGTGTTTGGGTTCTGTTTTCTTCTCTGCTTTTGAGTGTTTGCCATCTGTCTGGTTGGATTGCTATGTTAAAGCATGAAATGAGTGAATATGCATGAGTAAAATGGTTTATGAATTGTGAATGATGAGTTTGGCATGATCTTGGCATGTAATGAGTATGAAATGGTTGGGTATAAAAGTGACATGGAATTGGTATGAACATGAATGTTATATTGATTAATGGAATATGTTGTTGGTATGGTTAGGACGTAATTTCACGATAGTTTCGTGGTGGTGTCTCATGGGTTAGGATGTAATTCCATGAATCTCTAGGTGAGATCGCATGGTGGTGGCTCAATTGGTCAGGACGTAATTCGTGGGAGTTCATGGTGGTGCCTCATTTATATAATTTAGTAAGGATTCAAGGTAAGGATTGCACCCTGACACTCTAATGAGTTAGTGAGTCTCACATAGAGCGTACTGACTTAAGTGGTGAGAGTAGTAGGAGGCCTGAAACACTTTAAGGGCTAACCTTGTGTGTGGGGGGATGTAACACTGGAACAATTAGCTCGGTAGAGTAGTAAAGACCATCACAATTGCAAGCATCCGTTGAATCTGACTAATTATTTGTATTCGGATGAGTCTTGTCGTGAGTCTTAGTGTATTGTTTGCAAGTCATAACATGATTGGTTGACAAAAGGAACTTGAACTATGAAATTGTATGTAACTGTATGTTAAACCATTTTTTGCTCTAGCTTACCTTTTTCTTGTTTGATTGTTATTTGTGTGGTTTTCTCTTTTTGCGATGATCATCAATTTATTGATGTGAGCAAATGCGAGAACTCCCCGTAGTCGTTAGGGTGATGGAGATTTTGCTGCCTAGAACATCTTGGATCAGATCCTGTTTTGTCCAAGTTTTCTTTAGGACTATAGCCCATGTAATATCTTGCCCTTTGGATGTTTATTTAAGTACTGTGTAATTTGTATCTAGGTTAGTCTATGGCATTGTGGTGTGCCTTAGTACTTCATTTTAAGCGTCTTGGATACTGTAAGGAGTAGGGTTATACTCCAAGACTTTGCCTCTCATATTATCTGTGTGACATTCCTTTAATTAGGGTTATTAATTAAATGGGGTGTTACAAAATGGACTGAAATGTAATAAAAATAACAAAATATGTGGACCAAATTGATATTCAGACAATGACTTGATATGTGTCACCTTGACTGACTTGACACGTGGCACAATATTGATGTGACACGTGACATGAATAATTTTCAAAAAAAAAATTCAAAAAAATAAAAAAAAAATTCAAAAAAAAAAAAAAAAAAAGAAGAGCTAACACGTGGCACATCCTTGATACTGTTACCTCCATACTAACGGAATGGACCTAATTGCTACGCATTTTCAAAAATATAGACCTAATTGAGACTAAAAAAAAATCTTAGGATCTAATTTAGATTTTTGAACAAAAACGTGGACCAATGGAGTATTTTAACCTCATAAAAAAATGAAAACATGCCTCCTAAGGCATAAGCATGCATTTCATTAGCATATCACATGAATAAGTTTCCTTTGATGCACAACCATGCATTGCATTCCCATCATGTGGTCATTCATGGTACCATGTCCATAGTTTCAAACACATAGCATGGATATGTATAATTTATTTTTTTTTAAATAACCAAAAAAAATTGAACTAAAATAAATTCAAATTGCTTCCAATTTTGCTTATCACCAAATTCTTGGAATCTTTCTTATGAAAAATGAGAAAATAATAAAACATTTTTTTTGTCAAATTAGTGGATTGAATAAAGAAATAAAATATTGTTTGTTATCATTTCTTTTGAAACATCTATCTAGTCTTGCATACATGAAATCACTCAAATCCATCTCCTTTTCCATCTCCCTTCCATCACAAACCTTGTTTTCAATTTTTCATGAAGGATTATCACTAAAAGGGGCATTACCTTAGGATGATTACAAACAACTCTTTTAACATACAAAAAAAATGAAGAAAAGTCTGCTAGACTAAAAAAGTCTAGGAAAAAATAAGACAAAAAAAGTGAAAAAAAAAAGAACAAAACAAGGGGCATCCTGTCATATGAAATAAATTATTTTCTTATGAATTCAAACTTTTGAGAAAAATAATCATGATTTGAAATTATGTGTGGCCATTTTTCTTTATAAAAAAAAAGTAATTATCTTTTGTTACCCAATTTGAGCTTTCAAAAAAATTTCTTTCAAATTACCCAAAACAAGGGTCACCCTCATATTAAGGGTTGACATAATGTTTACATTTGTTTCATTCGACTAGTAGTTCACCAATACAGAAATATCAAAAAATAAAAAGACACAAAAGAAATGGTTATATAAAGAAAAGAAAAGAAAAGAGAAGCAAAAGGTGAACAAGAAGAAGTCAAACAAATATTGAATGAAACATTATTCAAAGATCCTTTTTTGAAACAACCCTCACATCACTTTTTTGGGCCTTTACTTTCATTTACTTCAATACTCGTAGCCTTCGCAACGGTACAAGCCTAAGAAAGTCCATACAGATCAAAGATTGGTTGTTATTTTTGGAAGATTTTAATTTAGAAGAAAATTTTGATTTGCTAACAGGTTTGTTCTAAAAAATGATGAGAAAAAGAATGAGAAATGTGTTGAGAGATTTGTTTTTAAACATTGGGGCAGTCTATTTTTGGGTGACATATTTTCTAAGCTTTTTGAAATTAGCATGAACAATCAAGCAATTAAGCTAAATTTGGGTTGTCCCTTTTAAATTCATTCTTCATGAAACTCCACCTTTGCTCTTACAGTATCCCCACTCTAAGCTTAAACCTTAACTAACCTTAAACTAGTCTATCTTTATCAATCCCAAACCTAAACTGGGGCAATCACTTTGTTTGTAATTCATATATTCCCATCACATATTCAAAATTGGGGCATTTATTTATATTGAAGACTATGATCCCATTAGGGGCAACTTGTGAAGACCCCGTCATTTTTCAATCTCCTCAATTGGGAAAAGCCAAACATTCTTTTGTACCCTAAGACCATCCTAGCTCTCACACTAAGGGCAAATTTTTAAAGTCCCCATCATTTCCTTCATACCATCAATAACTAGGCAAAGCCCAAACACATTTGTGCCCCGAGACCAATTCAAATTGGGACAACTTCCTAGTTAATCTTCATCACCTCATCCAAGCTTTTTCAAGCCCTTGGCAATTTCATGCATGTCATTGAAATAGTGTTTCAAAAGAAATGATTAAAAAAAGGGTTCCTTAGTAAACTAATTAGACCAAAGAAATGATTTGGAAAAGTAAACAATTTCAAAGTAGAATGGTTCATGAATTCGAAATAGCAATGAAATAGTAATCAATTCAAATTTGTTTTCAAAAAAAGTGCAAAAGAAAAAATCATACATAAGGTATTTCATACATCATACCAAGTCATGCATACATGAGTCATTCATCTTTTTGAATGAAATATTTTCCACCTTTCCAATCAAAACCCTCTTTACTCATATGAATGGTTATCGAATCCTTTCGTTTTAGAAGAAAGAAAATTAAAAAAAAAATACACAAATTTGTTTGTATGATGTTTCTCAAATTTATGGTCCTCTTCAATCATATGAATGACCAATATACCCTAAGTCCATTTTCCACACTGGCCCCCAAGCCAGTTCCCACACTACCCCCAAGCCTGGTTTCCACATAGGTCTTCAAGTCCAATTTTCACACTGGTCTCCAAGCCCAGTTTTCACACTAGCCCCAAAGCCTAATTTCCACACTGGCCCCCAAGCCTAGTTTTCACACTAACCCCTAAACCCAATTTTGTCTAGCCTCAAGCCTAGTTTTTTCTAACATCTAAGCCTAGTTTTCCTTGCTCTCAAATTAATAAAGAAAAAAATGAAAAATACAAAAAAAGTCTTTTTCAATTCATTTCATTATACTATACAACATACACACATTCACATCATGTCATACATCGTACTTTACAAAATCATTGAAAATCATTTCAAAGAAAATATCGTTAAAAAAAGGAAATTTGAAAAAAAGTTAACAAGGATATTTTTTTATGTGTAAGTCTCACCAATATTAGGCATTCATGTGGTGTTTGTCGACACTTCAAAAGCAAGATCCAAGTTCTCCTTTTATACATCAAGACCCTCTACAAAGCAATGATTATGAATTTTATTTATATCGAGACCCTCTACAAGGCAATGGTCATCGATTTCTTTACATGAAGACCCTTTGCGAGGCAATGATCATTGATTCGCTTATGTTTATATCAAGACCCTCTACAAGTCAATGGTCATGGATTTTCTTTACATCAAGGCCCTCTACGAGGCAATGGTCATCAATTTCTTTACATCTAGGCCCTTTACGAGGCAATGGTCATTGATTTCTTTGTCACATCTAAACCCTCTATGAAGCAATGATCATTGTTTTCTTTATCACATTGAGGCCCTATGTCAAGCAATGGTCATCGATTTCTTTACATCAAGGCTCTCTACGAGGCAATTGTCATTAATTTTTTCCCTTTCGATATAGATCCTCTCCTCGGGATTGGTCTAATCTATTTTTTCAAAAAGTCGGTAAAGAAAATAATAAAACAAAGTGATTTATCAGATTAGGAACCTCTACATAGTAATGGTCACTGAATCTTTTTGATATAGACCCTCTCCTCGAGTTTGGTTTAATCTTTTTCTTTCAAAAATTCAAAGTTGCAAAAAGAATGTGGTTTTTTGGATCGAACCCTCTACATGGTAATGGTTACCGAATCCTTTGAATAAACCCTCTCCTCGGGATTGGTCCAGTTTGTTTTTTTTTCGTAAAGTAAAAAAACAAAAAAATATGATGTGTTGAATCGAGAACCTCTACTTAGTAATTGTCACTTAGTTCTTTTCTTTCAGATAGAGACTCTCTCCTTTGGAATGATCAAGTTTGTCTTTAAATTTGTTTTCTTTTTAGTGTTTTTATCTTTACTAATCTTTTACTACGATAATATGAAAAAGTCAAACTTTCATATTAACTAGTAAAATATAAATAAAAAGGGACACCTGTCAACACCTAATTTCGTTTGGGTGAATAAATTTATTTTCGAAAAAAAAATTAGTCAATGGTAAATAAAAAAAAAAAGAGGTGAAATTAAGTTTTCTTCAAAGATTTTCAAACGATAATTTTACTAAAAAAAGAAAAAAAAGAGAGAGATGAAAAAAAGGAAAAAAAAGAACAAGGAATCCAATTTGTTTTCAATTATCACACTCCTTCTCATGAGCCCAACAACCCAACATATTTTCTACCCTTTGTTTCTGATAGAGAAAATAGTAATATGATTCTAATAATTGGAAGTAATATCTCTTCTAATGATTAAAATTAATATTACTAATGATGATTGATAGTGTGCTTTGATTTGATGTGATTGGATTCCTGTAATGTGTTACTATCATGACCAATTTCTTCCTTATTTTGTTTATTACAATTAAGATTGAGATTGCATTGATATTGCAATGTGTGAATATAAATATGCAGTCTATCATACGAAAAAGGATGGAAAAAAATATTATCTACACTTTGTGCTTCTTTCTCATTACCAACCACACAAACACATCTCATTTTTATTTGTCTTGGGAAACAGAAATCTTAGAAAAGGAGGCATGAAAAAGAAAAGAGAAACGATAGTTGTAATGTACAAATGAGAGGGTGAGATTGATATAAAAGAAGAGATATTAAAAAATTTTGAAGGTACGTCACTATCAGTTTCTCTTTCTCTTGATTTATTTTTCCAATTTTTATTATACTTTTTTTTATATCATCAAAAAATATTTTTTCCCATTTCTCTAGTGTATGTTTGACCGCTTGTCTCGTGTGACACCAATTTTAAAATAATTCAAAATACTAAAAATTTGGATAAAAAGATTTTCAAAATTATCAAAAAAATCAAATCATTTTCGAAATAGTTTTTCGAATTCTTTTTTCACTAAAGAACTACGTAACCCTGATTCTCTATTGTAAATGGAGATACGTAGGAGCGATGATTAACCTTGTTGGACCCAAAAGACCAAAAAAATATTTTTTGTTTCTTTTGTACATTTTTTTATTATTCTTTTTTAGGGTAAATAAACATTTTGAAAAAACCAAATCCTTTTGCACATTTATTAAAGGTATCATCTTAGGACGGGCGTTGTGGGAGTGTTAATACTTTCCCCATGTAAGACCCGTGAAATTTAATTAATTAAATAAATAAATAATTAATAAATGCGGGTCGTAGAAACCTTTATGGTATTTAATAGTGATTGATGTGATGTGGAAAAGTACTAGCTCAAATGGTTGAGAGTACTTTATTATGTGAAAGGACTTGGGTTCAAGTCTTATGTATGCCAATTGTGTGTTATTTAATTATTAGTATTTTTAGTAATATGTTTGATCATGTTAAGTGATAATATAATCATAGAATTATATTAATCATCACGAAACATGAATTGGTTAAATGGTTATGCATTGATTTGATGTTGGCATGCAATGGGTTTGAACCTTGAACTTAAACTAAACTTTCTTTTTGCCAAATTCATTTGGCATGAAGGTGAAAGGGCAAGGAAAAACCCTAGCTGAATGGCAGCCAAGGGAGGCTGGAGAATCAGCCATAATGTTCCTTGAATGGTATTTACAAGCATCATTAAACCAAATTTGCGTTTTGGTAACTAACCTAGCATTAAGGCACCCTTAAAAAGCCAATTTTAGGCTAGAAGAAAGGTTTGCAAGGTTGCCATTGTTACATAGTGAGAGGAGAGCGAATTTGAGAGTGTGCTGAGAGAATTAAGAGTCTGTTTGGAGCTGGAATGCGGGAGCACTAAGGGAAGATATTTTTGGCCAAGAAGAAGAATTTCACATTCAAATTAAGTAAAGGAGACTAGGTTAGGGGAGCTGGACTCCGTTATTTTTTATTCGTGTCGTTATTTTCTTGAGATGTAAGATGAATTGGATGCACATATTTTGCTTATTCATGTGACTTGTGTTTCTGGAATTTTTCCAGAAATCGCCTGGCGGGTGATGAATTACCGCTAGGCGACACATCATTTTTGCACTGGTTTTGGGTTCCTAAAGAGGAACCGCCTGGCGGCACCTCTATGGTCGCCAGGTGACACATAGTTGCAACCCAGGTTTTGGGTTTTTAGTTAAATTGTCTAGCGGCGATGAACACCCGCCAAGCGACACGAGTGGATTTGACTCAATTTTGGTGTTTTGAGGTTCTAAGTTGATTCTGTTCGGGGAAAAAGACAATACTAACCATTTGGAAATGATTAGAAGCCAGAATTCGATGTAATATATATACTAGTGGATTCAATTGAGTGAAAATTGTATGAACTTGTATATTAGGGTGATGAATTGGGAATTTCTATAGTGGCAGCAATCAAAGGGGAAAATGTGAATGAATTCATGAATGGGAAGTGTTAGGGATGAACCGTAATCCTAATAACTGGGATCGTATCCTATGGAGTCTTAAATTGATGGAAATCAGAGTTGTTCTGAAAGGGGTAAGGTTCGCAGGTGTAGGAACCGCCTGGCGGCACCCAATTGGCTGCCAGGCGCCATACTAGAGCAGTGTGGTGTTCTAATTCACAAAAAACGTTGTTTTTCGTATTTTCGCGCAGAACAGAAATCGCCCAGCACTGGGTTTGTACCGCCAGGCGCCAGGCATCGGGCTCCTGATTCTGGGCGCTAGGCGCCACCATTTTTCTAGTTTGCGCAATTTTCGTAAAACTGCATTTCCTGGTTCATTAACCATCCGATTTAGGTGAAATTTTGACAGGTGGTCCATAACATGTGGTTCTTCACTTTGAACGATGGAGATTTTATTTGGAGTTCAGTAGCTAGAGATATACGTTACTCAATATTGTTGATTTTGGAGTCTTTAAAATGCATAAATAACCTTTTGATAATTCCTAGTAACTTCTAATGAAGCATGATTGGGTTATGTGGTAAGTCTCTATCAATTTGTTAGTCACATGCAGATAATTGGTTTGGTGAAGGCATGGGTGTCAATATTAAATTGCATTGGTGCATAAGATCATGTGCTTAAAATCGTTAGAGTGTTGCTGCTTATATTTTGTTTGAGCATGCTTGGGATGGTCTATATGACTAGGGGATGAATGCACCTGTGAGGGGCTATAAGGCCTGGAACATTATAGATGGCAATGCTTTTCATTAGGGGTACTCTAGAATGAGAGCAAATAAGAGCAACCAGTGTGAAGTGTGCTTGAACCTGAACTAAAATTAGTACTGCGCAAGTACTAGTGTAGCGCTTGGCGGTGGCGATCGACCCGTCAAGCGACAACGTAGAAACAGGGGGTTCTGGATCACGGTGGCGCCTGGCAGTAAGAAGGGGTGCGCCAGGCGGTGTCTATAGTTCAGTAAATACTAAGGCACGTGGCACTTGGCGGTAGAGGAAGTCTCGCCAGGCGATAGTTGCAGTGGCAGTGAAGACTAAGGCGCTTAGCGCTTGGCAATACGTATCCCCTGCCAGGCGCCAAACGATCTGGAAGCGGCAGCGCCTAGTGGTACGTGTCCCCCACCAGGCGATTTTGCTACAGCAGATTGTGTTATGCTTGCTATGATGTGCGTGATCTACAAGGCTTCTAGGATATCTTAAAGGTCGGCTTACTGGTGTTCCTTGAGTTGAGCTCAGAACGTATCCCTTGAGTTGAGCTCCGGATAGGGGTTAAGCACGTGGCATTCCTCGAGTTGAGCTCGGAATGACATCCCTCAAGTTGAGCTCGGGATGGCAGATGAACACGAGGAACCCTTGAGTTGAGTTCGGGTTGGCGAGTGTTTCCGATGTGAGTGTGCTGGTTGTGGCCATTACGAATGGGTCTAGATAGATTGCCCTCCTTAGTAGTTAGCTGACGAATTTGGTAGTCTTGGGACGTTACGAACTATGTTCGTATTTGGGAACTCCACCTGGCGTTACGATGTATAATATGTAGCAATGGTTTCCTGCACGTGTTCTATCGGTTGTGGCCGATAGGTATGGCAACAAGACACCTTGGGGTACTCACTAGAAGACGTAGAACATGATTGACATGGTTGTGGCCATGTGGTGTGGACTCAAGGGAAGAGATTCCTTTGGTGTATTTTTGTGATATATATATATATATATATATATATATATATATATATATATATATATATTTGTTTATATTTATTCTGTTAGCTCACCCTATCTGCTTGTGTTTGGCGATGATTGTATATATGGTATACGTGAGCAGATGGTGTTGCAGGTGGATCTGGTGAGGCATAGAGCCGGAGCGGGGCTAGTCTTGGGGCAATTTTCTCAGAGTTTTTACATTTTCTTTATGATTTCAAATCAGTTGTAATTGTTAATAGTACAGGACTATTTATTAATGGTAATAGTAATTATATTCAAGGATTTTGGAACTATTATTGAAGTAAATAAAGTTTTGAAATTTTCCGCATTTTTAGGAAATGGATTTATAATTAATGTGTTTTTATTTTCTTATTTTATTTTATTATTTAAACCCGTAATATCCTGTCGGGATGTTACATCCCACGCATAACCGACTCCCGGAACCAAAATCTGGTTTTTTGCAGACCTTGTCTTATTGTTTTGGTTTTTCTGTAATTTTCTAGAATAAACTATGGTAGTGACAACTCCAAACTCTGATTTTGAAATCTTATTTTTTGTTCGTCGTCCCATTACGATTTTAGTTGTGATAAAGGATACCATGTAATATGAATTTGTTTTGTAGCTCATAAAACCTAACACGAATGACCTATGGTACCTTAATAGTGGTTGTTCAAGGCACATGACAGGTGACAAAACCAAGTTTGCAAAGTTGGACTTGAAGGATGAAAGTTTTGTGACGTATGGAGATAACAACAAAGGAGAAATACTTGGAAATGAAACCATAAGCAATGGATCCTCATTCAACATTAAAAATGTGCTTTTAGTTGAACGATTAAAGCATGACTTGATAAGTATAAGTCAACTTTGTGATAAAGGATTTAAAGTTGTTTTTAAAACCAATCATTGTCTTGTCTTTGATGCATATGGTAGAATAATGTTAATAGGGAAAAAAGTCAATAACATTTACTTGTTTGATCTGCATCATGCATCAAACAACATACAATATTTTCTTGCAAAATAGGATTATACATGGTTATGACATAGAAGGCTTTGTCACATTCATATGCAACATTTGAATCGATTAAATAGAAAATAGTTAGTTGAAGGTTTACAAAAACTCAAGTTCGAGAAGGATAAAGTATGTGAAACTTGCCAAAAGGGAAAGCAAACCAAGGTCTCTTTTAAACCCATAAATCGTGTTTCAACTGAAAGACCTTTGAAATTGCTTCACATAGATCTATTTGGACCTTCACGAACCATGAGTCTTGGGGGAAACTTCTATGCATTAGTAATAGTAGATGACTATTTTAGATTCACATGGACATTATTTTTAGCAACCAAGAATGATATGTTTCATGTTTTTAAAAGCCTTGCCAAGGTTTTAAAAAATGAAAAGAGTTCAAAATTGTTTCTATAAGAAGTAATCATGGTGGAGATTTTCAAAATGAAAAGTTTGAACATTTTTGTGAAAAACATGGTATTAAACATAACTTTTCAGCTCCTAAAACTCCACAACAAAATAAAGTAGTTGAAAGAAATAATAGATCACTTGAAGAACTTGCTAGGACCATGTTAAATGAAACTTCATTGCCAAAATACTTTTAGGCTGATGTAGTCAATACAATTAGTTATGTTTTAAATTGTGTGTTGATTAGGCCTATTTTGAGGAAAACCCCTTATGAGATTTTCAAAGTTATAAGGCCTGTTTTGACTCATGTAAGAGTGTTTGGTTGAAATGTTTCATTTTAAATAATGTCAAAGAACAACTTGGCAAGTTTGATGCTAAAACGGATGAAGGTATATTTCTTGATTATGCTACACATAGTCATGCATATAGAGTATATAATAAAAGGTTAATTGTTGTTGAAGAGTCTTTGCATGTGGTATTTGATGAAACTAACCCTAAATTATAAGATCAAATGTTAAATAATGCAAATGATGAAGATATACTCTTGGAGAAGCAATCTAAAACAGTAAATTAATCAATTGAAAAGGAAATTTAGTCGACTGAAACAATAGTTCACAACAACTTACTCAAGGAATGGATTACTCCTAAAGGGCTATCAAAGGACAACATCATTGATGACATTTAGAAGGGAGTATTCACTAGATGCAAGCTTATTTACTGTGAACATGTTGCATTTGTTTCACAAATTGAACCTAAGAATGTGAATGATGCTTTAAATGATAGTAATTGGATTATTTCTATACAAGATGAACTCAACCAATTTACTAGAAATGATGTGTGGTCTCTAGTTCCTAAAAGTGATGATATGAATGTAATTTGTACTAAATGGGTGTTTAGAAATAAAATGGATGAAGATGGCAATATGGTTAGAAAAAAGGCTAGGCTAGTGGCTAAAGGGTATAATCAAGAGAAAGTCATTGATTTTGGTGAAACATATGCACCTATGGCTAGGCTAGAAGTTGAGAGATTACTATTAGCATATTCTTGCATGTGCAATTTTAAACGGTCTCAAATGGATGTAAAAAGTGCATTCTTAAATGGTTTCTTAAATGAAGAAGTGTATGTATCATAACCTCCTGGTTTTGAGGATCATATTTATCCTAATTATGTTTTTAAATTGAAAAAGGTCTTGTATGGTTCGAAACAAGCACCACGACAGTGGTATGAAAGGCTAAGCAATTTTCTTTTATCAAAAGGATATGTTAGAGGTTTTGTTGATAAAATACTCTTCATTAGAAAACATGAAAGTGATGTAACACTTGATGTGATCCCAATAAGGCTTATAGCATTGGGCCAACGCTTAGGCCCATTCCTTTTTAATTTCTTTTATTTTCTTTATTTTCAATTAAATAAATATTGTTAATTGAGCTTGTTTTACTTATTGCAGCCTTTTAGTCCCAAGCTGCCAATTGATATTGGGCTTGCGACCCAATTCACCACACCAATGCGGACAACATGCTTTTTCTTGAAAGTGGCATATTGAAGCCCCGTGTCTCTATTGGGCCAATCCACGCGAGCAGCCCAATTCTTCATCACACCAATGCATCCAATATGTGTATATACATAATGGGCCAAGAAGTAGTTGTTGCCACGTCAATACATGCAACCCGAATTTTGCTTCCACGCGTGCACATATATGATGCTTTCAGTCTGCAACCAGCAGCCCAATACCTTTTTGCACCCCTCCTCGCATCTGCAATATGATGCTGCCTCATGATTCAGCGTCATTGGGCTTAAGCCCAATCTGCAGCAACGTTCACGCTCCCCTGCACTTACGAGGCAGCGGACCATGCACAACACTCATTTTCGCCTCAAACCCTTAGCTGCTAGGGTTCTTCTCATGCTTCGCACCTTCACACTAGCCAATCTGCATCTACACGAGTTTCACACCTTAGAGTTAGGGTTTATCTTTGTTGAAGCTTATGTTAAGATTTCAAACCCTAGCCTCTAGAGATCATATCACCGTTAGGATCCTGTTAGACGGTGTTTTCATTTCTTCTTTTCCGTTTTCTTGTTGGTTGCCTTCATCTATAAAAGGCAAACCAAATGCTTTGTAATACTAACTTTGGATGAATGAAAATTGGTTGAGAACACTTCCACCATTCGTCAGCTCAAACCCTAAACCCTAGATTAGGTTCTACCGCCTAGGGTTTACCAAACCAATGAGAAACCAGAGCGAACCAAGTGATAATCTCCATATTCGAGCATTTCCGTTGTGTTTCCCTCGCTATTCCTACAGAGAACAAACAAGATAAGTTAGGCACAAGCGTCACCTTACCCATGTAGTCCGCTATCTCCTCAGTTGGCCTCTTCCCGGTTGGTACATGTCGACTTGGACCCAGGAGGGGTTACCTGTAGAAGGGACTTCGAAGCTCAAGTGAGTCAAAACTCTCAAAAAGTCAAATCAGGTGATTAATGGAGTAATGAATGCGTACCTTTAATTACTGCGGTCCACGTGTATTTATAGAGTATTAATTACGTCTGGTTATGCTATGGGCTAGGCCCTAGATTGGGCCTTAGCTTGGGTTGTAAATGGGCTTGGGCCCTAACCTAGGCCCTGAGGTGGACCCATTGAATACTAAGGGGGCTTTGATTTTGCTAAGTATATTGGTTGCGGCCTAAGCCGACTACTTTCCCTGGCGGTTTGTGTTGCTTATCTGTCGTCTTAGGTAGGTTGTTCCTCTAGGTGTTTAAGTTACCGGTTTAGGCCGATTAGGCTTAGGTCAGCCTGGCCTAGGTTGACTACTTGAATGCTTTGGTATATAGGCGAGTACCGCGATGGAGGAGCCTCATCAACACTTGTTCAAGTATATGTTGATGATATCTTTACTTAAAATAATAACTCTATGTGTGAAGAGTTTGTTGTTGTTATGTGGGGTGAATTTGAAATGTCTATGATGAGCGAGCTAACCTACTTTCTAGGGTTGCAAGTCAAACAACTTGAGCAAGGAACATTTTTAAGCCAGTCAAAATAATGTTTTGATATGCTGAAAAAGTTTTAAATGGAGAATTGCAAAGAAGTTGTCATTCCAATTGCCACAAACTGTTACATGTCAGATGAGGCTGGGAAGCAAGTTGATTCAACCGAATATACAGGATTGATTGGTTATTTTCTCTATCTAATAAGTAGGCCAAATATTCAATTTAGTGTATAAAGATATTATGATTGAATATTTGATTAACTATATATATATATATATATATATATATATATATATATATATATATAAAAAATATTATATATATTTATATATATAAATAAACAAAAAAAAAAAAAAAAATACTCTTTGATTAAAGATCCTTAATACTTTCATATATTTATCAACCAAACACGAGAAAGGAAAAACTCTGCAAATCAAAGACTGTAAGAGAATCTCCTAAAGATTAAAGTCAAAATGTTATAAAGTGTGAAATTCAAATTGTTGAATGACTGAAAAGGAAAGAACAAATAATTCACAAGAAGCAATACACTATTATTGAAGATATGTTGAATTGAATATGCATCAACAATCAAATGGCATAATGTGATTATAAATACCAAAACTAAGATAAAAAAAGGAAAAGTATGCAAGAGAAAATACTGAAGTGCTAAAATACTATCAAATATTCAAGATACATAAAAGTGAAAAACAATGAGAGTAAAGTCAAACTCATGTGATATTGGGTTGAGTGATAACCATTGTAATATCCTTCACTTTGTGTGAAGGATACCCTATAAGCGTGATTGTACTCTCTTGCGTGAGAGATTATTTTATTCTTTGTAATTGTGAGTTTTTTTATCTAAAGGGAGATTGAGAAGAATACCTAGAGAGGTTAAACACATTGTAACATGGAGAGGTTAAACTCGTTGTAACCTAAAGATGTTTATATTTGTGATTCCTAGAAAGGATTAACTCGTTGTAATATGGAGAGTTTGATACTCGTTTTAGTCAAGAGATTTGATTAGTGAAACTTCTTAAGTAGATTGCTTAAGAGACTGAACATAATCTCAAGATATGAGGTAAACTAGCATAAATTCTTGTGTGCATTATTTTTGTCTTACAATTTGATTTATTTATTTTATCATGCCTATACAAAATGAATAAAAATTTTCTATAGACTTTATTCACACTATTCTAAAATCACCTTATACCAATATCAATTCAACAAAGAACACCATAGTTTTGTTTTAACATTATTTCTTTCATAGTTTTGTTTTAACATTATTTCTTTCAACTGTTTTGGTCTATAATAGTATATTCATGAGATAAACCACACGTGTTACCATAGAACTAAATTGATAATAAAAGTGAAAAAAAAGATAAAAAAGCATAACTTAAATTAATAAAATTAAAAAAAAAAATCTAGAAAAAGTGAAATAGTCTATAGATTATTTAATCTAAATAAAATTGTTAGTTTAATTTTAATTTTATATATTTTGTTAGTGTTGAAATATCTAAAGGCACTGGTAGTATAGCCCCCTCCCAATGAAATTTCCTCCTTTAAAACTCAACTGTATCCGCATCGATTTTTAGTTAACTAATAGTAAAAATGTGTTAATACTAAAAGTATTTTGAAACGGAACAAATAAATATTCTATAATTACAAAACTAATTGATATTTGTTTAAATAAATTTTAAATAAAATCATATTAGACATTAATTAAATAAATTTATGCCAAAGTACAAATAAAAATTCAATTTTGTTGAAAGTAGAAAATGAAAAGAAGTATATATATATATATATATATATATATATATATATATATATATATATATATATATATATATATATATATCTCTATATATATATTTTTTTTGCCAGTTGTCATTGTATAGTTTGTTGTGTGTAAATATGAGTGTTAACTGCATGAACATGAAAATGTTGTTCATCCGAAAATGACAAAAGTAACCTCATGGTTGGTTAATTGAACGGTTTTCTTTGTTTTAAAAAGTCGTAACAATATCAAGATTTGAGAGGCCAAGAGAGAATACGTAACAAAAATAAAGCACATGAAGAAGAAATGGGCTCACAAAAAAAAGTTATTAATATTATAATATAGAAGAAAAGGAAAAAAAAAAAAAAGAAAAAAGAGAGAGTGTTCATCAAAACTCGTAGCCTTGCTTCTGAGTATCGGAAACTAACAGAAAATTATACCTTGTGTTCTCTTCTCAATTTCGCACGCACTAAACAAAAAAACAAACAAAACCCTATTTCTGCACACACTCTCTCTGGTTCTTTGCTCATTCATTCTCTGACTCCAAACCTAAACCGAACCAACTCCTTGTTTTCCTTCTCCCTATAAGCATTAAGCATTACGCGATAAGGCTTGTCTGTTATCACTTAAAAACGTCGACGTTTCACTCCCATCGTCAATCACTGCGAGGCCTCTAGGGTTAGTTGCTTCCTTTTCTGTGGCTCCCTTTTCTCTCTCGCAATCAAACATCGATGTTTCCTCTGTAACCCTAGGTTCCGGAGGAGATTTTTCTTACATCTACCAATTAATCACGTGCGTTTTATTCTTCTCTGTTTTCCGTTACCTGTTTATTTTCGACACAGAATATAGGGATTTTTATTTTATTTTGTTTTGTTTTTTTCCAATTTTGATGCGTGGATGGGTTTGCAATGCAGTGAGTTCTGCCATTGTTGCTGCAGTGGTGCTTCGATTTTCCCAATTATAGGTTCTTCAATTGTGTGGGGAGGTGAAACATCTGTGACTGGGTTAGAGTGAGAATCCGTGTTTCGATTAACGATGGAGGCTTAGCTTTGAGAAGCGCCTCCTTCGCAACATTGTCTTGTGTTTCAAGGCTCAGGTTTCTTGTTAGTGTCTTGTTTTGGATGAGTTACGACTGCGGTTGATAGTAGATTGAGAATCAGGTTGGGAAGGTTGGATTATTTCGTAACTGTTGAAGGATTGTGAATTGGGGCGTGATTGAATGTTACTGTGAAAGTGCTGATATTTCGTTTTGTTTGGAATGGGTTTTTCATGATTGGGTTGGGTTTTAGGATAGTGATGAGTGGTGCAAGGTAGAGGATGGAGATTTGTAAGCGATAAAAGGAAGTGCGATAGTGGTACTTGTGGGTGGAGTTGGTGAAGAGGCGCACACGACTTTTTTTTTTTTTTTTTTTTTTTTTTTGTTTCTGATGATGTTCAGTGTTAGTTATGGAAAGAAGTGAACCCACATTAGTTCCAGAATGGTTGAGAAGTGCTGGAAGTGTTGCCGGGACTGGAAGTTCAACCCAACATTTTCCCTCCTCGTCTAATCACACTGGTAATTTAGACGCTCTTTTTTAATGGTTTGCATTTTCAATGCTTTTATTTGACTTCATTCAGAATTTCATGTCCCGTACTTAAGAATCTTGTTTCTTAATGCGCATGAGATAAGAATTGGCCGTATACTCTATTTTAGAAGAGAATTGTCATGACAGTTGTTTTGTAACATCAGTGATATCTTTTTGACTCTCACTGGCCGGAGTTGTGTCAATGTTTGGATTTCTTGCAGCTGCACTTGTCTGCTATTTGCAGAATTTAAACTATGGGTATTTAAGTTTATTAATGTTTTATTCCTGAAAAGGGGAAAAATAATAAACATCCTGACATTGTTTTGTAGATTCTTCTTCTGTGGCCCATCATACAAGGAATAAGTCTTCTAAGAATGCTGGTGATTTTGACAGTGCTCGTTCTCTGTTTCTTGAACGGACATCCTCTTCAAATTCTCGGAGGAGTTCTATAAATGGTTCTGCCAAGCATGCCTATAGTAGTTTCAATAGAAGTCATCGTGACAAAGACCGTGATAGAGAGAGAGATAGATCCAATTTTGGAGATAACTGGGATTGTGATGGTTCTGACCCATTGGCCAACCTCTTTTCGGGGAGGACGGAGAGGGATACACTGCGCCGATCTCATTCAATGGTTTCCAGGAAACAGAGTGAGATTATACCCCGTAGAGTAGCACTTGATACTAAATCTGGTGGCACTAGCCATCAGAACAATAGCAATGGAATACTTTCTGGGAGTAATGTTAGTAGTAGCATTCAGAAAGCTGTCTTTGACAAGGATTTTCCATCACTTGGTACTGAAGAAAAGCAGGGAACAGCAGAAGTGGTGAGGGTTTCATCTCCTGGTTTGAGTGCTAGTCAGAGTCTACCTGTTGGAAGTTCCACTTTGATTGGAGGCGAGGGATGGACATCTGCACTAGCAGAAGTACCTGCCATAATTGGGAGCAGCAGTACTGGATCTCTACCAGTGCAGCACACTTTTAGTTCAAATTCTGGGTCTGTGGCATCAATTACAACAGCCAGTCTTAATATGGCTGAGGCATTGGCTCAGACTCCATCCCGAGCTCGCACTACACCCCAGGTAGTTGAATTAGTTACCTGTGTCACTAGCTTCTTTATTATTATTTTCTTACAGTTCAGTGATTTTGTATTTAAATCCATGATCAATTAATAAGCCCTGAACAATTGTAGGTGCTCGTCAAAACCCAAAGACTTGAGGAACTGGCTATCAAGCAGTCAAGACAGTTGATTCCAGTAACACCCTCAATTGCTAAAGCTTCGGTAAGCGATTGTTAAATACTTTTGTGGTTTGTTTTTTCGAACTTCATTCTATTATAGAATGCATAGCGGGATTTTATTTCTGACAATTAATCTTTATCCTATGTAGCTCTTCTTTTAATTGATATTTTGTATATTAGGTTTTTGTTTGTGGTAGTTTTAATTAGTATACATGTATAGCTAGGTTGTATGGTAACATTTGAAGCTAGATTTGTATTTTGGCTCTTTAGTTTATTTTGGTTTGTATTGGAGTACTATTTTGTGGCAGGATGAGGATTTGTTGTTGTTGGAGTGCTATTTTAGTGGTAAACATCTGAGTTAAGGTTAACAATTTGAAAAGTGTTTTGGATGGCTTGAAATTCTTTTGATGGTGGAGGTTGTGGTGTAACACACTATCAGATTAGAAATAGTATTGATGAAACGGTTAATATGTTCAAGTAATGAATGTTGCCTTTTTTTTTTTTGTACTTTTTAAGCAAGCATATCATTATTGTTGGAAATCTCACATCAATTGGAGATTTGCTCAATTTATAATATATAAATAGGTGCAAATCTAACCTCATGAGTTGGTTTTGTAGGATTATGGTGGACCAAAGTTTACTATCAAATATGGTATCATAACCTATTCTATCAAGATTTGTTGGACATATCATACCATTAGCTATTCAGACACTTAAACATACATAGTCCCACATTCGAGATGTTAGTTTTGGCATAAGGGATGTGTTGAAAATCCTATATTGATTAGAGATGCGGTGTAACTATAGTTTATAAGGGCATGTAATTCTCATTTGGTGAACTGGTTTTGATTTTGGGTTAGACTTAAAGTTCATTTTTAAGAATTATTTGAGTGGTGGTTTCTTATTAGTGATATCTTTATGCTCCTTGAACACTGGGCTGATATTATAAACATTTCATTTTACAAATAATGCTTGAACCTAGATCTGAAAATGTCATCAACTGTTTATGGTGTTGTCTCAACCTGTTTTATTTGATCTAGTGTGCAAGTCCTTGGGGTACTGGTTCACCATGAGTTCCCAAGAATTTCCCTGTTCTTGTGGTTTTGACTCTGGACCAATATTCTTAAATGGCATGGTTTGGCAGATTTTTGCCAATCGCCATTGGCAACTTGTGAAGGGAGGCCTGCTGCTACGGCACCATAGGCCAGGCTGCAGTGCTGTTAGTATATGGTTGAATATTGTCCTGACATATTCTGCCATCCATCATTGATAACACTGCTCTGGAATCATTGATAGGACTGCTCTGGACTGCCTATCTCTCCTCCAGCATTTCCCATACGGTGTATAAGAAACCTGTGTGCTGGGATTATGTGGTTGCTTAGAATAACAATCTGTCATGATTTGATATTAAATCGATGAAAACCTTTTTAATTTTTTTTTATGGTGGGTGAAATAATTGTTGTTATTTTTTAAATAAATCTGTAAAAGGGTTTCTAAAGAAATGCTTGGGAGACATGGCCATATTGTTTACGTTGTGATAAGCTGTTTGTTACCTGCTCTAGTGATAAGTATTTTCATGCCCCTTTCAAATATAATCCACCATTTTTTTCACTTCTTTTACTACCTTCCCGTTACCATATTTTTACTTTGTTTTTATGGTTAGTTCACTGTGGATGGGATGGGTTTTTGTATGTCGCCATTGTACATGAAATTTGTGATTTCTTTCGAGCATACTTAAAATTGATTGTGTAAACTGTGTTATTATAATATGGTTGCTTCAGTTGTTTGCATTTATTAACAGAAATCTCTGGAGGAAATAAGGGTTGTTTATAGGATGCATTTTTTCAACAAAATCAGAGTTGGATGCTTTCTTTACTTCCAAAACTTTGGAAGTTTATATTTCTAGCATGTGTCTATTTACTTTCTTGTATTCAATAAAAGATATTTCATTAAAAGATAAAATATTATCTGTTATTTTCTTTTCTCTTAAAAGTGTTTAAGAATTTACTGTTAATTCTCTTTTCAGGTTCTTAACTCTGAGAAATCAAAGCCCAAAACAGCTATCAGAAATGCTGATATGAATGTAGTTACGAAGACTGTGCCACAGCAACCCTCTGCGTTGCATATTGCAAGCCAATCTGTTCGCAGTGTAAATGCCAAAGTTGAAGCTCCAAAGACATCTGGAAAGTTTACTGATCTGAAATCCGTTGTGTGGGAAAATGGTGCTTCCCCTACCTCCAAGGAAGTATCACATCCTACAAATTATCCTAACAGCAAACCAGGAAATCAACATGTTGCTTCAGGAGCTGCTTCTGCTCCTTTGAGGAACCCCAATAACCCAAAATCCTCCACAGAACGGAAATCAGCTACTTTGGATCTGAAATTAGGTTCAACTTTGGATAAGAAGCATTCCATCTCTCAAGTTCAGAGTCGGAATGATTTCTTCAATCTCATTAAGAAGAAAACATTAATGAACTCTTCTACTGGTCTTCCGGATTCTGGCCCAATGGTTTCCTCTCCCATGATGGAGAAATCTGATGAAGTCAATATGGAAGTAGTTAACGAATCTGCAAGTCCCCAATCTCTTGGAAATGGTACTGAACTGACCAGCAATGGTAATGCCCATGCTCATGAAGAGTTTCAAAGGCTTTCTGATAATGAAGAAAAAGAATCAATTCCATGTGCTACAATATATCCAGATGAGGAAGAAGCTGCGTTCCTTCGTTCTCTTGGCTGGGAGGAGAACTCAGACGAGGATGAAGGCCTTACAGAAGAGGAAATCAATGCTTTCTATCAGGAGGTAATGATATCTCGATCTGGTTTTGTATTGATGAATGATGATTACAATTCAAATATGCTTAGTTTTATCATGCTTGAGTGAACTCTTCTGCTATCGTTTTTTCCTTGGCGCACCAAATTACATTTTAATGCAACTTTCTGTCACCGAATTCGGTTGTTGACATACTTTTCATTGGCTTTTGTTTTTCAGTGCAAGAACTTGGACCCAACTACATTCAAGCTATGCCAGGGCATGCAACCAAAGCTGTCCAAGTTGTTCGAATCTTATGCATCTAACTTGCATGGATCTTCTGCTGAATTGAGCTCTACTGATCCCGGATCTGAAGCTTGACACTGTTTCTTTAATCATAGTTAGATCCAAGTTTCATATTTTTGATGGCAGATGATTAGTTCCATTCCTTTGGTTCTGAATGCTAATGAATTGAGAGTGAAAGAAGAGGGGTGGGTTTTTTATTAGAACCCTGCATTTTGCAAATATTGCAATAAGTTACAGGTGCCTCAATCCTGCCTGTTTAACAGGGTTTTTTTTTTTCTCTTTGGTTTTTTGGTTAAAGGTTATAGGGTTGGTAGGGTAGGGGCTATTTTGTCTGCAGTGGAAGATGCTAGGCCATTGCATCTTTTGGGGCATTTTGATCCGTTTCTTTTCTTTCCATGAGGGTTTGATTCTACATGATAAAGTTTTTATGATGTTTTTGTTCAATTTTACAAAAAGAAGGGAAATTAAAAGTTTATTTTAATTTTAGAGCATGTTGATATGATTAATTTTAGATGTTTTTTTTTAGGATATATCGGTTCCTTTCTGGTTGCGGTTCTTGGAACATTGTTAAAATCTACAAAAGATATCCAGATACAAAATATAAAGTTTACACTATTGGAATATCTTAAGAAAAACAGATGTTGGAATATTTTAAGAAAAGTAGAATTTGCTTAACGAAGATCATATTATTTGAAATGGGAATGTTACAATTTATAAAACCTAATAATAACTTCTTAATAACAATGTGGTTCTAGAAATAAATCATGTATGAAAAATCATATAAAATTGACTCATTAAAACTATAAAAACAATAACAACTAAAAATAACAAACTTAGAATATAGACATATTTCAGTCCTAAACCATTTCAGTAATACTCCTTTTTGCTGTAGGATTTGCAAACACCAATATGTTGTCTTAGAAGTTCAAACCTATTGGAAATGGTTTTTTTCTTCTTTTTGCTTTCCAAATAAACATGTCTTCCATGTTGGTATGTGATATTCATGTTCTGGAAGATCAACTGTCATTTTCTTAGACTTCATTTGTAGTGGCCCTTGGTAGTGATAATCCTCAAGCCTCTTGTGCCCAACTTCTATAATGATTTCCTCTTGTGCCCAACTTATGCAATGTTTTTCTTGGCTGGAAAAGCAGCTTACTCCTCCTCCAATGGATTTGGAGCAAAACTTTTCTCTTTCATTTCTACATTAAAAATATTCTGATTTGCTACATCTCTATTCAAGCAAAAATTGTTTCCAAAAGCAACTTTGAAACCTCTTTCAATCAATTGGCTAACACTTAACAAATTTTGTTGAATTTAAGGTAAAAAAACACATCAAAAATGAACTTTGTACCTAAGCAACTTGTTATTGCAACAATTCATGTTCTATTGACTGAAATATAATCACCATTTCCTATCCGAACTTTTGTGGTTTGGTTGGGTTTAAATCTTTGAAAAGTTCTTTCTAGTTGGTCATATGATTGTGCAACCACCATTAATCAACTAACTCTCAATTTCTATATTGCTTGCAAAAACATGTGGAAACAAATAGATGATTCTCCTCCTCCTCCTCCTGATCAACAATATTAGCTTCTTCCTCTTGCTGAGAATTTTTTGCTCATATATATGATTGCTTCATGTCCCATCCGATTGCACTTGATGCATTTAGCATTAGGTCTCTTCTAACATCTGAATGAAGGGTGACTCATTTTGTCACAATGTTGACAAGGTGGGTAGCGTTTCTTTTCACTATTTTTGTTATTGTAATTATTTGCATTGTTTTGACTATTGGTTGAATGATTCTTGTAATTATTTGCTTGGCTCTTGGCTAGAAGAGCACCTTCAACAACATGATCATCCCTCATCAATCTTCGCTGCTCTTGGGCTTGGAAGGCATGTATCACTTCTGCAAAAGTAATTCTAGACAAATTCTTTGTGTTCTCCAATGAAGCAATAGATGCTTTGTACTTCTCTAGTAACGTTACCAAACTTTTCTCAACAATTTTTGAATCTGCAAAATCACTACCTAACAACTTTATCTTGTTGGCAATAGCCAACAATTTGTTAGAATATTCCTTGATGATCTAACATTCTTTCATTCTCTGAACCTCAAATTCTCTCATTAAATTAAGAACTCATGCTTCAAATTCTTTCATCTCCAGCATATTCCGTTTTCAAACAATACCAAATTGCTTTTTGCGTATTTGATAGTCATGATCGTAGTAAAAATGGTTGTAGAAACACCAACAAAAAGACATGATTTTGTCTTTGTCTTTTGTGTTTTTTTTTTCTCCGTATGATTCTTGATCTGAGCCAAGCTGATATCGGACAATGAAAGTACTTTGTAATCCTCTTCTATAGTTTCTCAAAGATCCAATGCCTCTAGGTAAGCCTCCATTTTGATAGCCTAAAGATCATATACTTTTTCCCATTGAAAATTGGAAGAGCTACTTGAGAGAAACTTGTTTCAAAATTCATTATAGAGGTACCAATTGTTGGAATATTTTAAGAAAAATAGAATTTACTTAACAAAGAGCATATGAATACCTAATCATATTATTTGAGACAGAAACATTACAATTTATAAAACCTAAGAATAACTTTTCACTAACAATGTGATTTTAGAAATAAGCCATAAAAATAGAGATAACAAATCCATTAATATCGACTACTTAAAACTAGGAAAACAATAACAACTAAAAATAATAAATTATGAATTAACAACACAATTTTTTTTATGGTTGTGTCCAATATTTCTTTTGTACTTCAAGTTTGAACACCTAATTATATTATTTGAGACAAAAACATTACAATTTATAAAATCTAAGAATAACTTTTCACTAACAATATAATTTTAGAAATAACCCATAAAAATAGAGATAACAAATCAATTAAAATCGACTACTTAAAACTTGAAAAACAATAACAACTAAAAATAATAAATTATGAATTAACAACACACTTTTTTTATTGTTGTGTCCAATATTTCTTTTGTACTTTAATTCTGAATACCAAATATATTTATTTGAGATAGGAACATTACAATTTATAAAGACAACAAATCCATTAAAAACAATAACAACTAAAAATAATAAATTCTGAATTAACAAGACACTCTTTTATTGTTGTGTGCAATATTTCTTTTTGTAATTTAAGTCCAAAAATTTTCTGCCTCTAATTTAGAAAAGTCAACGCAGTTAACTGGATATCCTCCACTTGGAGTGAATGGGTAAATAATAAAAACACTTAGTTTGAATAATATAATTGTGAAATCATGTAAGAAATAGTTAATAAAAGAATCATGAGAATATTTTGAGCTAAAATAATCTTTACGGCTTTAAGCACACTTTTAGTGTAAGGAAATGAATTTTTAATGAGTTACTTTTAAATTATACTTTTAGGTTTTTTATTAAACTTATTTTGGTTACGAATGCTGAAAAGTTAACATGTATTGTTAAATGTAAAGTGCTAACTTGAGTATAATTACTTGAAGTTGGAATGCTTACACAGTCTTAGAGTGAATTTTAATTTTTAATTACTTGATTTTATTTTATAATAATTTCATCCGATAGTTAGAAAATGTAATGAATCAATTCTTAAAATCATAATATCATACCTACTGCATCTAGTAATACATCGTATTTTTTGTACGGAACCAGGAAACAAATAATTACTTACGTAATAATTATTAAAAAAATTCTATTTGTGAATGGTGGGTGTATTTTTGTTGGTTATGGGTGAGTAGGAAGTCTGTGTTCTAAAAAGGGTTGAAGAAGAGAAGAAATCTGAGTTAGTAAACATTTTTTTTTATTGTTACATAAAAGTTATTTATTTGGTATTTGTTGAACTTACCTTTTCAAAATTTTTACTTTAGTCATAAATTTAGAGTGCTACTTTAATATGTTATATAAGAAGGTCATTTTAGTTTGAATGATATATATTAATTTGCATAAGATTAATGACTATTTATGTGGTGGGTAAAATAAGTTCTGGCACAAAAATCAGTTGTATGTAATAATTAATTTATTAATATAAATTTGTTTTGAAGGAACAGAACAAAAGAGTTTTTTTCGTTTTTTAATATGTTTTAAAATTTCTGATAAAAAAAAAAAGTGTTAAAAATACTGTTGATGCTTCTAGCTTTCTTGTTTTCTGAATTCAAAATTGTGTTTAGAATTCTAGAGTTCCAGTTAGGAAGATTATAAACTTGGGATAGGGTGTCTTAAGGGTTTAGATAGTGTTTCTAATTGAGTGGTTGGGGTTAGAAATATTAGAGAATCTATAAATTTTGTTTATAGTCTAATCCTTTAATCTAAGGTTGATTCTAGAAAATTAAATGTAATTTTTAAGGGTTGAAAGTGAATAATATAAAAAGGCTTGTATTATTTTTCTTCCCTAATATTTTAATCTTCTTTTGAATATTTAATTGCCTAACTGTATAACTGCATTAGATTAATACAGTTTTCTTTAAATATTTATTGAATATTAAAGCTAAACTAGTACAACAATTTATTTAAGAGGTATTGGAAGTTTAAAATAGTTTTCTCTTAAAAAGGTGACATTAGGATAGAAGTTTTTAAGTTTTGAAATACCACCTATTTAAGTACCCCTAGTTATTGAGCATATAGTTTAATATGGAAAGTTATATTTGATATTTTTCATGAAAACTATACCTACTTAACAACTTCATTTTAAAATACAATAATAAATACAAAAATGAAAAAAAAAAATTAAAATATTGAAGAAGATTGTTCTGTTGGTATGCATTACAAAAGCAGCTTTCAATCTTTAATATCACAATCAAATTTGAGTGGCTACAATTCAATAATTGTGCTAATAAAAATACCACTAATGGCTGATAATTTATTAACGTATATATTCATTTTAAACTTTATTAGACATAAAAGCTACCAACAAATATATAGAAAACTGTCAATATGGGAAAGACCTTAAATAAATACTATAAGATACAAAACGTTTTTTATTTTAACGGAAATGATAAAATGAATTTAAATTGCCATTATTATTGATTTTATTCTTCTTTAATAGAAATTGTTGTTTCCCTACGGAAAAAATGATTACGAAGATGATATTATCAAAAGAGAATTCCCATTTTGAATGCCAAAGAGACGTTGAATTGGTAACATTTAAATATGGGTAATTTCCTCCTGCACCTCAATAATTTCAACCTGCACTCCGTTAGAATTTTTATTCTAGAAAGTAAAATTTGAAATTTTTTTTATTTTTTATTTTAAATTGTAAATCCTAGAATATAAAATAAAAATATATTTTAAATTATATAATTTGAAATGTGATTTTTGTATTTAAATTATGCATTCCATAATACAAAAGAGTGTGTTTTAAATTATATATTTTGAAATAAAAAATAAAAAATAAATTCTGAATTATATATTTTTAGAATACAAATTTTATATTCTTGATTACACAATTTAAAATACAAGAATTTATAAGAGTGCAGAAAGTAATTTATTAAGGTATTGGAAGAAATTGCCTTAAATATAAATATGGTCAACGCAACTCTATAGCGTGCATTTTTGGGCTCTTTTCATCTTTTCATAATGTTGTTTTAGGTAGTATCTTCCGACACCTCATCAAATTTTTTTTTACACCCATTAATGTATGATATTTTTGGATTTTGCTTTTCGGAACACACCAGATTAGAGATGGCAAATAAACCCGTTTCCGTGGGTATTGCCCGAACCCGTCTCCGTTTTGATGGGGAATCCCCGCATTGACTGGGTATGGGTATGGGTATGGGGAATCCCCGACTTTTTCAGTTGGGTATGGGGATGGGTATGGGGAGGTACATATCCCCGCCATAATACCCGTCCCCGCTATATCTTCATTCTCGTTTAAATTATTAAAATATTCACAATTAATTAAAACCCTATATATA
>Ga0214544_1001478_pt1 | contig 48940 bp, 23 predicted proteins | sample CNSS3metaG_FD_160074 | JGI IMG/M metagenome (GOLD analysis project Ga0214544, IMG submission 160074) | Root nodule microbial communities from cowpea collected in UCLA plant growth center, Los Angeles, California, USA - CNSS3 | ecosystem: Host-associated > Plants > Roots > Nodule | place: USA...
AAAAATTATATAATAAAAAAAAAATAAAAAAAAATTTTTTTAAAAAATTAGAAAAAATTTTTTTTTTTTTTTTTTTTTTCTCAAAGAACAAGAAGAATGATAAATAATGACAACTCAGTTCTCATTCATTTGATGTTTGTTCTTGCAATTCAAAACTAATTATAACGTGGAACCATGCTAAAATTTAGAGAATACACAATAATAATAATAATATATTTTTATTGTTATAAGTGAGCATCTTATTCACAATAAGGTTTTAAATTTCGTGTTATGTGAATATTCAAATGTACCATGTCTAAATTTGAGTTTTGTTCACTCTATAGTTGTTCACTTATAGAAATTATAGAAATCTTATACCTAAGAAAAGTATCATTGTATGTAGTTTTTCTTTTTTAATTTTAATCAACATCATCGTATGTAGTTAGTATTTATTATTTTAAAAATATAAATTACATATTTTTCAAGAGATTCAACAGAAAAATATAACTTTAATGAAATTTAAATCTAATTATTATAAGAAAATGATATAATTTTTAATCCAAAATTTAAAAAAAATAAATTTATTGAATATTTTACTTTATATATAATACTCAAGTTTTTTAATTTTACCTTAGGTGAAATTTACGAACTTATACTTGAATTCTTAACGTTGTTTAAAATTAAAAAATTATATATATAAAGTGAAAATAAATGTAAAAAAATAAAATAAGAAAAGGATAAATATGGTGAAACAAAATAGCATTAATTTATTTGCAAATAACTCTCTTGAAGTAGAATACGCCTAAAACTAGTTTTTCACACCCTTTTAATGAGTAGAAAAATATTTATCCTCACTTTTTTCATATCACCACAATGGACAAAAAATTGACATGAAACAACCCCCAAAAAGAAATCCCAGTTGTTTTCCACTAATAAAACTGCCAAAGAGATAATGGTAATTCTAAGAAACAATAGTTGAAAATGGAAAAAAGTAAGAGCCACGATAGCTAGGATTCAAAAAGACCACATTAACTTTGTTTTTTCTTTAACTGAATAATCAAATCACTAGTTGAAGAAGCTTTATGTAATGGGCAAGAAGCTGGAGTGTTGGAAATGCAAAGACATAATATCGACATAATAGCCAAATTAAGACAAAGAATGAAACAAATGCTAGGTAAATCACACGTAGTAAAAGGTTTGCATGACAACATGTTGTCAACACAAAGTTCATATATTATTTTTTAGGTAAGACATCTTTTCCCACTATGGATGCACGTAATTCCATTCTATGACCCCATTTTTGCTTTTCTGACTCCATCTCTATCTTCATTTTGAATGACCTAAATGCCCTTGGGTACCATAAAGTGTTTTGCCATGCCATCCAAAACCACTGCAAACTATTCAAATTAGTAATTTCCAGCGTGCATAAATTCTCAATCCAGATTGCAGTATCTTTTTGGAGAAACAAATATTCTAGTTGAGAGAATTTGACTCTGTTATTTGACTGTTTTATGTACTGATCATTAATTCAAATTGGAAGAAGAAAATTAGAGAGTTTTTATGGTAAGATATATTAAAATCATTTTTTTATTTTAATGTTTGAGAGAAAAATAAATAAAAAAATAGTTATTAAGGTTTTTGTAATTGTTTTTCTTATTTTTAAGAAAGATTGATATTTTTTTTATTGAGTTAGAGAAAATGGTATTGTAATTTTATCCTTTAATAAATTACATTATCATTTATTATTTATTTTGTACACTTCTTCATATTTTTTTAGTTGAATTCTTATTTTATTATTTTATTACCCAATAATTTGATAAAGATATTATATATCTTTTGCTTTTATTGTTGGAAGGGGGAACTACGTCAACTATATATGAAGATGGTTTTGATGATGTCTACTTGGTTAAATTAGCCCTATTTTATATAGGTTGTGCATTAGGCTATTAGTATGAAATTATCATATGTAAATCAAGCCTGATATCAGGTTTTAATTAGGCCTGCATTAAGTTGTAAATGAACCATCACACTCTTGCTTGTGCAAACATGAATGGTTAGCTATTTAACTAATGGATTAACTGTGAGTACTACACTAAAGCAGTGAAAACACAGTCACGATAATCGATTAGGTAAACTCCTAATCCATTAATGTCAGCAGAGAACTTAATATAAAAATTGTTTTCTGAAATCTGTTTCAGTTAGAGAGAAAATTTACAGATCATTGAAATTCATTCTGAGAAATAGCTCTCTGAGAGACACAGATTTCTTGAGCATTCTGGAAGATCATTCAAGTGAAGATTCAAGGAGATTGATGGTTGATTCTACCTTGATGGGTTTAGCTTGAATCTAGGAGCAAATTGACAAATATGCACAACATAGGTGTATTCGTTTCTTCTTTATTTTGATTGTATCTCTGATTACGGTTGCTTCATTGTGTGAAGTGTAGGCCTAGGTGCAATTGCGTGGATGCATTGCTCCTAGGGGGAGTTCTTGATTGGTAGATCAAGTTCTTTGGGTTTTTAGGTTCTAGAATTATATAGGTATTCTTGTAATTCTTGAATCCTATTTGTGTTAGTGGAATCCTCCTAAGTGGGTTACTTAGGAGAAGACTGGACGTAGATTCATCTTGAATCGAACCAGTATAAACTGTTGTGTGTTGCTTCTTTCTCTTCTCTTACAATCTTTCTTGATTGCTTTAAATAGTCCATTAACACAGAACTGCGAAATTGATTAATTGAGTTATAAGACTTAAAGACTCCTTCAAGATTCATCTTAAACAAGTGAAAGGCTCATTAATAAATTCAGATCCCTTTTTGGGTTGAGCTATTATACATATCTGTTTTAACAATTGGCACCAGAGTTGGTTAATCGCACGCTAATCGATTAGAAAGATCCCGATATGTCTAATACATCTCAAACCTTTGCTGAAGGGGCATCCCTTAACAGGCCCCCTTTGTTTGCTGGTGAAAACTATCCATTCTGGAAAATTAGAATGAAAAATTAGAATGAAAATTTTTCTTGAATCAGTAGACAAAGGGGTATGGGATGCTGTGGTGAATGGACCTTTTAAACCAATTAAAATAGTGGATGGAGAGACTTTTTCTAAAGAATTCTCACAATGGACCCCTGATGAGAATAAGAGGGCACATTATGAGGTTAGAGCCAAAAATATTATATCTTTTGCATTAACACTGGATGAATTTTACAGGGTCTTTGTGTGTGAATCAGCCAAAGAGATGTGGGATGTCTTGGAAGTCACCCATGAGGGCACAAATGAGGTTAAAAGAGCAAGGAAGAATACTCTCATTCAAGAGTATGAAATGTTCAGAATGAAAATTGGGGAAAGCATATGTGATGTACAGAAGAGATTACACATATAGTAAATCATCTCTTAGCCCTTGGCAAGACTTTTGACAAAGAAGAACTCAATATCAAGATATTGAAGAGCTTAAACAAGACATGACAACCCAAAGTCACTGGTATTTCAGAATCCAAAGATCTCACTACCATGAACATAGCTACACTCTTTGGGAAGCTAAGAGAGCACAAACTAAAGCTTGGAAGACTCAAGGCAGGAGAGGATGGAGAAAAGAGGCACACAATAGCTTTGAAGAGTGCTATAAAATCTACAGCAAAACTGAAGAAAGCAGATTTTGCAGATGACTCTAATGATGGAAACTTTGACAGTAAAGCCTTGAGCTTAATGGTGAAAAAGTTCTCAAAATTCCCGAAGTATAAGAATAAAACTAACAACAATCATGTAGGAAACAAGAAACGAATACAACTATGTTGTGCAGGTTTGTCAATTTGCTCCTAGATTCAAGCTAGACCTATCAAGGTAGAATCAACCATCAATCTCCTTGAATCTTCACTTGAATGATCTTCCAGAATGCTCAAGAAGTCTGTGTCTCTCAGAGGGCTGTTTCTCAGAATGAATTTCAGTGATCTGTAAATTTTCTCTCTAACTGAAACAGATTTCAGAAATAGTTTTTATACTAAGTTCTCTACTAACATTAATGGATTAGGAGTTTACCTAATCGATTATCGTGAGTGTGTTTTCACTACTTTAGTGCAGTACTCACAGTTAATCCGTTAGTTAAACAACTAATCATTCATGTTTGCACAAGTAAGAGTGTGATGGTTAATTACAGCTTAATGCAAGCCTAATTAAAACCTGATTACAGGCTGGATTTACATATGATAATTTCATACTAATAGCCTAATGCATAACCTAACTAAAACAAGGCTAATTTAACCAAGTAGACATCATTAAAACCATCTTCATATATAGTTGAAGTAGCTCCCCCTTCCAACAATCTCCCCCTTTTTGATGATGTCCAAAATTTGTCCTGTGATAGCCCTGCAACACATAAAGGAAATAGCACTACTACACAATACATGAAAGCAACACAAAATAACACAACTGCACATTTATTTATATATCGAGAGATATCATATAATTGATTTTCTTTCATTATTATCAAATATTCTATTTTATTGTTTTATTAGGTTTTTTCTTTTCTCTCTATGATGAGATATTGTACTCTATATATTGATCAAGATTCTAATAAATCAGTAAGCAAGCTCTCTTTGAGTTGTTTTCACCAAACACCTTTTGTGCATTTTTTTTCCCATGACTTATGCATATCTAACATAATGACATTATAATTTGGATTTTGATTGTATTTCACTACAAGTTTTGCAGTGGTGTTGCAGAAAAATCATAATATGTTTTATGATTGCATCTAGTTTGATCTTTCACATTAGAAAAAATTATTCTTGCTAATGAATATAGAGTATGTGATAGTGTGATAGCAGTGACAGATCTTGAGCAAAATTTTTGGGAGAGGCAAAATAATATACTTAAAATTTACATAGTTGACATTATTGTCACTCATTAATTGAAAATGAATAATACTTTAGTATACCTATAACTATAAAACAAATTATACTATCTAACGAATTGTCTATCGTTTTTCATATTCTTGAACTTATAAAATAATTCAATCATAACTAAATTTTTCAGCTATTTTTTTTCAATATAAATAATCATATTTATCTGCAAAATATTCATTTCCCATTTTCCTAATGTGCACATATCGATTCAAAAGTCGCATTTCATTTCATTTTTATGCAATGAGAAACCATATTGTCATATTTTGATCTTGACTTATGTTTTATCAATTCTAAAAAATGAATTTATTCTATTTTTTTCATCAATATACCTATTTAAAAACAAGTTTAAGACTAAAAAATAATTTATCATAATATAATCAATAATTGAGAGACATAATTACTAACAAAAATTATGATAATCAATTCACTACCAAGTGAGACAAGAGAAAATTACTTTTTTTCTTTTGTGATAACGTAACAAAAAGAAATCAGATAAGGGTGAGAGATAAATACAAGATGTGAAAAACTAAAAAGGCAATGGAAATAAAAAATAAAAATTATCTTAATGATTTTTTTCTTTATTATATTTGATTTTATATTTTATTATTTATTAACATTAAATGTTATACCCTATAAAAGAAATAAAAAATACCTAATTTTATTTTCGTTAACTCGTGGCCCCTGCTTGCTCCAACAATGCTCTGCCACTGTGTGAAAGTACATATCTAGAAAACTTTTGACGAATGAAAGATTTGGTATTTATATGTATCTATTAGTAATAGAATGTCAATGATTGAGGCGACAAATGATGAATCAGTGATTTATTAGTGATGAATTGGTGCTTAGGGTTTTGATTTGGGGGAAAGTTTTAGGGTTTTGATTTTGGAGAAGTTTTAGATGAGTGTTTTTTATTTTACGTCATGGAAAATTTTGGAAGAGAGTGAAAAATTAAGTTGGAAATAAAAAATAAAAAATAAAAAAATAGTGTAGGTTATAATCCTTTAAAAAAAAAAAAAGAAATTAAAACCTACAGTATAATTATCATTTTAGACAATACACCAAACAATCCTAAATCATATTAATCTATGGGAGGTTTTATAACCTCCGTAAAATAACTCTCATTAAATATAATTTTATTTTTTTTGTAGTGTTACTTGGAGCACTAGTTCACAGTTTATCATCATTGTTCTAGTAGAAAATACTATTACATAGTGAAAAGTGCATAAGTCTATTTTAAAGACATGTTAGTTAGCAAAATATGAGATAGAGAAATCGAATGGGAATAGTTTCTTGTGGAAACTGAAAAATGAAAACAATTTTTAGAAAAGACAAAATATGTAGACTATTGTTATTACAAATTTTATTACTTAGATATGGCAAATGTGATGTTATCTAGCAATTTAGATAAGACTACTATGAAGTATATTTGGGACACTCTCATTAAATTTTATAAAGTTAAGTCACTTTACATAAGAATATCTGTAAGACTCGTGAAAATTAATTAATTAAATAATTAATTAATAAATGCGGGTAGAAAGAGCCTTTATGGCATTAATTATTTTTTGATGTGATGTGGAAAAGTACTAGCTCAAATGGTTGAGAGTACTTTGATTGTGTGAGAAGACTTGGGTTCGAGTCCTATGTATGCCAATTATATGTTGTTGTTTTGTTATTAATTTTTAATAATATGTATGAGCATGGAATTGGTAATGTAAGCTTATACTGATTGGAGTGTATCCTAAAACATTTATTTTTTAAGTGTAGTTTTGGAGGGAATATGAGAGGGCAAAAGTAAACCTAGAAGGGGCTCCCAAGAGGAGTTAGAAACCATCCTATAATAATATCCTTAAATGAGAATTAAACATACCATAAAGCCTAAATTCGTTTAAGCCCTTTAACCCAACCATAAGACACATTAGGGGTGCTGAAATTATGTGTGTTTTGATATTGCTTGTGTTTCTGTGCTTTGTTATCCAATTGGATCCTATATGGTGTGGTTTTTGATATAATGTGCACTGAAATTGAGAATTTGGGAATGGACTGTAGAGTGTAAAGTCTTTTGGTATGAAACCAGAATTGATGAGGGTTTTGGGTACTTTTATTTTGGTTTACGGTTCATCACTATGTCTTGAGGACCCAATTGTGTTTGCACTGTGTTTTATGGCTTGATTGATGAACTAGAGATAAAGAATATGAATGTATTACGAATTGGATTGGTTTTGGGTGTCTTTAGTGCATGTGCAGTGGCAAAACTCTGCAAGTTTCGCCCAAGCGACTCCTTCTCGCTTAGGCGAGAGTTGTAGGAGTCCATTTAGTGTTTAGACTCGAGCAATTCGCTCAGGCGACCAAGGTTGGATTTGGGCGAAATACAGTCTCGCTTAGGCGAGATTGGCTGGCCTAAGCGAGGTCGCAAGGAAACTTGGATGTTTTGAGCGCGACTTCTCGCCCAGGCGAGACGTTTTGGAGTGTTGAGCAACAGATACACTCGTTTAGGCGAGAATGGCTCGCCTAAGCGAGGCCTCGATGAGACTTGGTGTTTTTGTGATTGAATCCTCATCTAGGCGAGGTGTTTTGTGTGTTGAGCGACTTAAGGTCTCGCTCAGGCGAGATGAGCTCGCCTAAGCGAGGCAAAGGGGTAAAACCACTATTTCACGCTCGCCTAGGCGAGGTGGGTTAGCTTAAGCGAGGCTGACGGGCTAGCCTGGGCGAAGAGCTCTAGCTTAAGCGAGGATACTGCGAGTTCATGTTAGGTGTGATGTAGAACTGTTTGATTGTGAGTGTCTAAAGTATATGAAGGATATGCTTGTGTTTTAGTGTTTGGGCTTGAAGTACTAGGTCCAATAGGGGGTCTGGGATGTACTTGATGGTTGGACGCATGATGGGCATGGAACTATGTAGTTCTCGTCGGCTACTAAGTGGCGAGGAGTCCTTAGTATGGTGATTACATGCATCGGGCGCACGATGGGCAAGGAATTGTGATGTTCCTGTCGGCTGCTATTGGGCAAGGAGTCCATAGTATGGTGATTGCGTGCGTGCCATGGTCCGAGCGAGCGAGGCTTGGATGTGTTACTACAGATGAGGAGTCTGTAGGGCAAGACTATGAGCAAGATAGGCTCATAGGGTTGGACCACAAATGGGTTAGTTTCGTGGGAGCACAGTGGAGTCCTAGGACCTAGTTCATGCATATGACTCATGAAGGACTATGAGATCAGGGAATGGTTATTTTGAAAATAAAGAAACATTTTACGTGATGCGATTTCTTTGGGAATGGAGTACATATTTATTTTATATATATATATATATATATATATATATATATATATATATATATATTCATATATTGTGCATAGCTTACCCTATCTGTGTGTGCGTGGCGATGATCGGATAACTTATTATCCGGAAGCAGATGATTTGACAGGTGAGCCAAGATATGCTTAGAGGTGGAGTGCAGGGGTTACCTGGGCTTTTGAAAGAATTTTCATATTTAGACTTTTGATGTAAAATTTATTATGTCGAATTTTGGTGGATTTTGTGTAATGTAATTATGAACATATGAATTATGTTATATTAAAGTTTTTTAATTTTCTCGTGTTTTGGGAAAATGGACTTATAATCAATGTGATTTTATTTTCTTATTTCTATTTTATTATGTTACAATATTCACGAAGAGAAATAAAATGAGTCACTACTCGAAATCTGTTGAATGGTGACCGAAACTAGTGATAGAAAAATGTTGTCATTATTAGTGACTAAATTAGTGACCAAAAATGATTTTTGTGATTTAGTGACCAAAATAGTAATTGAATTTTATGTCACAGAAAATTGGTCATGAAATCAATGACTATATTATTTAATTAATCTTAATTTTTTTATTTTACTTTTTACTTTCTACATTTTACTCCCCCTTAACTCAAACCTTGAACCCTAATTTGAACCTTCCACTGCTACACTCCAACCCAACTATGACGATGACGTTGTCAACAAGCATGGGCAAAAGCGTTGCAACCTCCTAAAAAAAGTCCATAGTGGCACTGTCAAGATTCACATATCCACTTGATGAGGTTGTTCTGTTATGTTGTGTTATTAGGGAAATAACTTTCTCCACTAGGTTATTTAAATTTCTTCTTCCCTTTTATTTCACTTTCACTCTTTGTTATGTTCATTACCCATTTATGTGTTATCTTTTCGTCATTTTCCTTCATCTCATCACTTTTCTTAATAAAAAATACATCAAACAATTTATGGATTGTGAATTTCAACTGAATTTATGGATACACTTTTTTTGTTTAATCTTTCAAACAAGGTTGTTTATGATTTGGTTGCTGGTTAGGATTATATTTATCTTCTTGGGTGATATTGTTGTTATTGATCTTCTTCTCTCAATCATAAATCAAATTCCTTATAGTCTTTGTTTCATTATCAAATTACTTTTTCAAGAAGGCCCACTAAGGGCTTGGAAATTGAAGTTTTTAGTAAAACTTCCAAACACATTATATTGGATAGGATACACGACATTAGTTCCAATTTGGTTACATTGTTGTTGTAAGGTTTGGTGCATTATCAAAATTAAAAAGTAAATATAAGTTTTGCTTGTATCTATGATTTAGTAGTCTTTATTCCATTAAAATGTAAGTTGACAAACATGTTTTCTTTTTTGGTACATATTTTCATTTCTAAATTAGTATTTTTGTCTACTTGGTATTAGGAAAAGTTGAATGGAAAATCTCCTACTCGATTAGATTTGTTTTGTCATACACACCAACGAAAGAAGGACAAAACTTGGGTGGATCAAAGATCAACACATGTCATATTGTCTAACATTAGTGTCTTCTTCTTCTTTTTTTTGCCAATGCATTGCCATTTTTATTTTTATGTTTATAGATAGAGTTTACTCGTGTATGGGAAGAAGCATCTCAATCAATATCTATTGCATGAGTATCTTCAATTGATGAATTACAACTTTGGTGTAAAGTTGCTAGAAATAACAAAGGCAAGGTTTATGGGCTTAGATCTGAGTTAACCAAAGCAATTAGGATACAATCCTATCATGATTCTATATCTTCATTTGTGCAAGGCATAAGGGATGAGATTTAGTTAAAAAAATAAGTTATTGGAAGTTCAAACTGAGAGGGATGAATTTTTTTGATAGAATATTCAACAATGAGAGAGAAATTTAACAAAATAACAAAATTTTGCAACTCTTGATGGAGAAGATAAAATTTCAACCTACTCAAATATGAATTGTGTTAGCCAAAGAAGAATATGATGGAGATCATTCTTCAAAAATAAATTTTGATAATGATAAAAGCAAGACCAAGAACTTAAAATGATGAAAAAAGATATTGGAAGACTTGCATTCTATTTATGTATTTGACTAAGCCTTTGTAATATGCCATATATTAGTGAATAAGTTATTTGTAGTACTTAGCTTAAAGAGTCATAAAGAAACATGCACAAATATCACTCAGGAAAGTTTATATTTTCTAAAAAAATTTGTGATAATCGAGTTTCACTAATGATAATCGATTATCCAATTGAAATCAAGTTATTCAGAAGAGTCTTCGTGATAATTGATTAATCATTGTTGGTAATTAATTATCAAAAGAGAAAATGTTTTCAAATATGCTTATATGATAATCGATTATCATTAGTAAATAATTGATTATCAACGATAATTGTGACTTGACTCTTTAGATTTTTTACCTAATTTTCAAATAAGAAGTCTATATATTTTTGCGGAGACCTAATTTGAATGTAACTTTTCATTCAAAGGTTTAGAGATGTGACTGCTAGAGAAACTCTTTGTGTTTGTGAAAATGGGCTTTGAAAAATCTAGTGTGGCTAGAACGATAACTTTCACCAAGTGGATTTTTGTGTGATTGAGTGTTGATATTGTTGCTAGGAGAAGTTGTTCATCCTTCGTGTGACTAAAAAGAGGTGTTTCATTCCTTGTGTGATTCAAGAAAGGTGTCTTTCATCTCTTGTGTCTCTCTAAACCTTAAACTCTTTCTTTTTGTGATTGTAAGTTTGGTTTATTTTAGTATTTGAGTTTATCCCTCTTTAGAAAGATTAACAACTGGACATAAGGTATTTTTATCTGAACTAATATACAATATTTGTGTATGAATTTTCTATTCCCTACTCTTTTTATTTTACTTAAGTTATTAAAATAAGAGAAAAGGTTTTAATTGAACAATAATTTTTAAGGAAAATTTTAAAGCACAATTTCTATTAAGAAACCAATTCACCACCTCTCTTTTTTTTCCAAACGCGAATATTCCGTTGCATGATTATCATAAATGGAAAATTCATTCTCCTTAGTTAGAGTTTATCTTTTTGTTTACTATATATTTTGTATTTTTCACATTGAATCTCAGTGATGTAATAACATTAGCAGTACTTTCGATGATTGTATTATTTTGAAAAACATATATGTGAATGTAGTATAATGATGTAATTGTGGAACATATCATGTCATTATATACATTTATTATATGACATTTATAAACAAAGAGATTTGATATTGAAAAAAACCACATTAGTGATGAATTTAGTCACAAAATCGAGATTTTAAAACCAACCACTAAATCGGTCACTAGTTTCAATCACAAACCCGGTCACTAATTTCGGTCACAAATTTGGTCACAAAATTCGGTCACAAATTTTGATTACATATTCGGTCACTAATTCAGCCAAAGATTCAGTTAGAAACTTGGTCACTGATTTCAGTCATTGATTTTTCACTGATTTCGGTCACTATGGATCAATGACCAACATAATAATGACCAATTATTTTAGTCACTAAATCAACCACAATTTCCATTAGTAATTGATTTTACCCATTTAGTGAGTGAATTTTCAGTCACTATTGTGGTTTTTTTAGTATTGAGTGAGTCTACATTGGTGATAGACCACATCAATAATATAAGTATGTTATTTGCCCAACTTTCAATGGCCAATTTAACAGTTGAAAATGAATATGCATGAACTCTACTTCAAAGTTTATCTTATTTATATGATCAACTCATCATTAATATTATTGATAGACATTGAGAATGTTGTTGGAACTATTATTGAAGAATAACTTAAGAAAAAAGTAAGGTAGAAAGGTGGAAAGTTCAAATCAAGAAATGACTTTGACAATAAGTGGTAGATTAATAGAATGTGACTCTAGTGAGAAAATAGTAATTAGCTCCAATGATGCAAAAAAATTACATTATATGTGGATAGTGGATTAAAATGTAACTTAATGCATGAATCCAAGTGAAAAAATCAGTAGCATACACAAGAAGAAAGAGTCAAATTGTGTATCTAAATGTTTATGCAATTTTCACAGGATTGGTGTTTAGTTAAGATAGTCAATTGCAAATTTAAGTAAACAGATTCACTATCAAGATATTTTCGCTAATATAGTTCAACAAGCTCTCATTCTATAAAGTTAGTTGACAGTCCAATAACATGTTATCTAAAAGTGTTGCAAATTTTTTCTAGTCATTTAGACATGAATATGTTCTTCGTTCTTAATGTTAAATGTTACATTATCCTTGTAGACGTTGAGGGTTGTATTAAATTCTCTCCATGAAACATTAAATGAATAAATTTATTTAAAGAAGCATTTTGATATTTAACATAGCTTATCAAAAAGGTCTTACTACTTTTGTCTCAACTAGAGTAAAAGAGAGTATCGTACTAGGTGGATTTGTATTTCATAGGTGTCAGATTTCCTTTCAATGAAGTTATAGATGCGAGACAACTTTGGCACATTATTCGAGATATCATCTATTTTTGATGTCCTTTTACGAGATGCTCTTGGTGGTCAAATGAAAGAACATTCTCTGCTAACATTGTAAAAGTATTTGTAAGTTAAAAGCAATACTATGTAGAATTTTAAAACAACCATTTATTGATTACATTGAGCATAAGTTTATCAAATGCAAATATGTACGCAAGGTATTTTGAATTTATTGTCGCTAGATGAATCATTACATCTATCATTATTAGATGCAATCATGATTTAACACTAAGACATATTCCTGTTTTAACCCTTTGTTGTTAGCACTTGATAAAAAAAAACTTAGGGTATGTTGATATGTTCTCTAACACTCCAATCAAGATTAGTTTCACACTTATGAACCAACCTTTGATGGATCCATGTCCATGAGATATCATCCTACCTTAGAGATTGTTAATGTTGGTACTGTTAAAATAAAATAAACGTGGTATGGTACTATACACACAATTCAAGGAGTACAAAATGTGAAGGACTTGAAGAAAAAAAATTCTCTATTAAGAAATTAGATGACCTTTGGTATAAGATCCTTAAATGTGGTAAGAAGGAATATGGTAGTGATGAAAGCGGAAAAGGTCAAGGCAAATTTGTTAGTACTTTTAGAAGATACATTACAAGAAACAAATGTAACATTTGCAACAAGAAGTTAAGAATAAGTTGTGATGGTGCTACATCATAGACTAGATCATGTGTCAATGCAAGGTCTAAACATCCTTGCAGACCGTAATCTCTTACATGGGCAAAGAGGTTGTTTTACCTTTATGTTAGCATTGTGTGATATGCAAGAAACATAACTAGAAGTTTGTTAGAATGGCTATTTGATTATTATGCTAGGAGATTATAGGTGTACCCTATCAAAAGGAAGTCAGATGTATTTCTAGTATTCAAGAAATTCAAAGCACGAGTAAAGCATGAAATTGAGAAAAGAATTAAGAACGAGTGGTTAAGTCTTTCTTTGTAAAAGTAGTTAAGGCTTCCTATTACATCACAAGTTGATCACCATCAATAACATATAGTTGAAGACACCATTAGAGATGTGGAATGGAAACCAATAAATTATTCTTCCTTACATGTATTTGGTTGTCTTGTGTTTGTGATGTACAACTGAGAAAGAAAAAAGTTAGTTCCAAATTTAGAACATGTATATTCTTGGGTTATGTTGACAATGTGAAAGGGATATTGCTTGTGGCATCCCACTACTCCTAAGGCTTTTGTTAGCAAGGATGTAACTTTTGAAAAAGAAAAATTAACTGCAAAATGAACAGATAAATAACATCCTTACAAAGGATATTGATACAATGCAAATAAAGAAGAAGCCTTTAGATGATTCTTTTTAATTAGAATGTGAGTATAAAGAAGAGTCAAATGAGGTTAGTGATGCAAGACTTTGACAATCAACATGAGAAAGGGTTAAACTATCTTGGTAGTCACAATATGTTATGGCAAGCCATTATGTGTGTTGTCTTCTAAATGAACAAAGAGAGCCTTTAATAGAAACAAGATATGGAAGCTTATCAAATTTCTGAAAGGTTAGAAAATTATTGGTTGCAAATGGGTATATAAGATCAAACGAGATGACAACAATCAAGTGGAACAATATTATGCTAGATTGGTACTAAAGAGATATGCTAAAAGAAAGGCATTAACTTGAGCAATTAATTGTTACATTTGGTTCATGTCTTGAGCAATTAGATGTAAATATTTTTGTATGGAGAACTTGAATAGGAAAGACATATGCTCTAACCATAACACTTTAAAGAACAAGAAAACATGCTTAGCAACTTCACCAAATATTTGTACGGTTTGGAATAAGAAATTTAGTTCCTTCATTATTAACGTTGGTTACAATATTAGGTTCAAACTGTAATACCTATTACAATAGGTTTGATGAGAGTGGTTTTATCATCTTGATATTGTATATGGATGACATATTGGTGGTAGGCCTTAACAATGCTTGAATCAAGGAATTAAAGGCACATTTGGCTAAGGAGTTTGATATGAAGGACTTGGGACCAACAAGATTTTAAGGATGTGAATTCACCAAGATAGAAAAGATAGAAAGATTTTGAATCCTCAACATAATTAGTAATTACTGACTAAAATTTTGATGCTTGAATATACAAAATTGTAAGCAAAATTTTGACCTGATTTTCTATCAATTGTAAGTATGAGTCCTAACAATGAAACAGGGAATATGAAAATGTCTTGAATACTGTATGCATCAACAATGGTCAACCTAATGTATGCTATGATTTGTACAATACCAAACATGGCACAAGTAGTGAGAGTGATTAGTAGATTCATGAAAAATCGTGTTGGGAGCATCAAAGTGTTTTAAAAGGATCTTTAGATACGTGAAAGGAACCTTGAATATTGCATTATGTTTTAGAGGATGAGAATTAGTTTTAAAGACTATATTGATTCAATTTTTATAAGTGATTTTGATTAAAAGAGATTTATTATTTTCTATCTGTTTATACTTTTAGTAGGAAAAATAAGTTTGTTATCTAGATCACAAAAAATGTTATAGCTTTATTTACTACAAAGCATGCAAAGAAACTATTTAGATTCAAAGGTTAATGAAGGAATTCAAACATGAACAGCAAAAGATTGTTGTATATTGTGATAGTCGAAGTGCTTATACATTGCGAGGAATTTTTTTCTTTCATTTCAAGAAAACACATACCAATATACACTACTACTTTGTTCGAGAAGTATAGGAAGGAAGTGAGAATATGAAAAAAGACTTTCACTAATTAAAACAAATTAGGTGTTATTGTAAAGCCAATTGACATTAACAAATTTAGGTATAGATTCAATCATATTGTGGGCTATTGAAAAAAATAGACGATATAGGTGATAATGAACGAAGCATGGTATGAATATTTGATTAATTTCATCAAAATTTTAAGTGGGAGAGTATGGGAAGAAAACTCTAAAGTTGATAAATTTACCATAATGCTTATTTTTATTGTTATAAGAGAAACATAGTATTTTTTTAGTAAAGTATACCAAAATCACTTCCTTTTCTTTTCTAATATTTTAATGCTTTAGAGAAAAAAAAAATATTACTAAAAGACTCTCTCGGTAGTTTTTTACCTATTTTAAAACAAATATTACTAATTTCTCCTTGGAATTAGAGAGGAGAGTGTTGTGAATTTTTCTTTTAGTAAAATTATATTATTATCTATTGTTTTTGTTTTCATTTTTTAATTTTATTATCAAATCTCATGTCGTTACTTTGATACCTAATATAAAGATGAATTTGAACAAACGTTATTAATAAGTATGTAAAAAATATAGTACTTGTAGAATTTATGCATCTTATCTGAATACTAATTAGTACTTGAAGCCTTTACATATCTTATGAAAATGTAGTTGAATAAGTACAAATTATCTTTTAGTGTGTGGATGTGTGTTTCATTAAGAGATAAAAGAAATGAGACAATCAATCATATCCAAAACATAATGAAGCAAGGGAACTCAGAGTCGAAATTGAATACTACAACTTCCTAGCCATTAACTTTTATTCAACGGGCTTAATTCTTGGTTCCAAATAATTATACTCACCGAATAATTATTCCAAAAATTAAATATAGCTCTTGACCTAATAAACTAAATAACACTGAATTATTATTAATAAGTAAAAACACATGTTTTGTGCGCATGTTTTTTTAATTTATTATTATAATAAAAAGTAATAAAATTATTATTATAATTATAAAATTAAAATAATTTTTTGTAATTTTATTATATATAGTTTTCATTTAATTTCTAGGTGTTTTACAACTAAAAAAGCAGTTAAGTTTAAAAAAGTGTTAATTTAAAAAAAAATTACTTGTAAAATTGATAAAATAATTATTTTAATATTAAAAATATTAAAAAGAATAAAATTAAAACAAAAATAATAAAATTATTATTATTGTTATTATTATAATTATAAAATTAAAATAATTTTGAAATTTTAATGTAAGTATTTTTATTTATTTTGTAGGTTTATAATTAAAATAGTGGTTAAATTTTGAAAAAAAATAAAAATAAAAAATGGTTAAATTTATAGAAATAATCATTTACGATTAAAACTAATATAAAATAAAATATTATTATTATAATTAATTTTAGTATTATTATTATTATCATTATTAATATTTTTATAATAATAATTATTATTATTTCCATTTAAAACACATGTACGCATCTTGTTTATTAAAAAAGTAATAAAATTATTACTATTATTTTTATTATAATTATAAAACTAATATAATTTTTGTAATTTTATTATAAATAATTTTTATTTACTTTGTAATAAAACTGTTTTAAATTTAAAAATATGGTCAAATAGAAAAAAAAAAGTAGTTTTAATTTAAAGAATAGTTACTTAAGAAGTAAATAACTATCATTATTAAATATTAACAAGATTAATTAATAATAACAATCATGATTTAATTATTTTTTAGTAGTTTTATTTTTATAACTAACATTAATACTATCGATGTTATTTTTAACGTTAATATTATTAATATTATTGTTAATATAATTTATGTTATTAATTATTATCGTTAATTGTTATAGTATGATGGTGACACATCAGAACATAACATCTATTTGTAAAAGTATATATAGTAAAAGCATGTGTAAAATTAAGGAACAAAAAATAAGAGTTATGAGAAAAATGTAGAAGCACATATCTATCTTCCCTTTTAATTCTTTGAAATAAACACGGTTACTATCTCTTCCTTCATACACAAATAGTACCGAAGTAAACACAAAAAAAAAAGAAAAAAAAAAAAAAGTAGACTTTCACCAGATTTATGTTTGACATATTGTGTCATTGGCTGTTTAAGATGCTCACGTTTTAGAGCCTCTCAGAGTGGCTTTTATTTTCTCCCTTCTTGTCTTTTATAGACATGCTAGATCCCATCATAATATCAATATACAAACTTCACTTTTTCTTCTTTTAAATAACAATCATTAAAACATCTCAAAGACAGACTCGTATACCTTGCACCACTGGTTCTTACACTACCCTCTCTCTTCCTTCACTCGTTACAATCCCAATCTCCTTCAAATGATAACTTTTCAAGCATCTTCAAGCACCATCTCAAACTTGCTCTTAGTTTCATGTGGTTTTCTCTTGCCAACCCTGGTATTAGGAGATTGCACATGTGAGAGAGATGAGACTAAAAGGAGTGACTCAAGTGCAGTGCTTCACTACAAACTTGGGTCAATTGCTTCTGTGCTTGTTGCTGGGGCTCTTGGGGTGAGTCTTCCATTGCTGAGCAAAAGAATCCCTGCTCTTAATCCCAAGAATGACATATTCTTCATGGTTAAGGCCTTTGCTGCAGGGGTGATTCTTGCAACTGGGTTTGTCCACATACTTCCTGATGCATATGAAAGCTTGACTTCACCTTGCCTTAAGGAGAATCCATGGGGGAAGTTTCCCTTCACTGGCTTTGTTGCCATGATGTCCTCAATTGGGACCTTAATGGTGGACTCATTTGCCACAGGCTTCTACCACAGGCAACATTTTAACCCCTCCAAGCAGGTTCCTGCTGATGAAGAGATTGCAGATGAACATGCTGGTCACATACATGTTCACACTCATGCCACACATGGCCATGCTCATGGAGCACCTCTCTCCTCTCAGGATTCAGAAACGTCTGAAGTAATTAGGCAGCGCATCATATCACAAGTAAGATCAAGAATTTGGATTCTCTGATAGAGAAACTGGACTCTCAGATCAATTAGTACATGTTTGAAATAAAAGTTTGCAGAATTTTTAACTTCATTGAGTTTTCATTTTATATATTCTGCAGAGATAACTCTCTTATCTTTCTTTTCAAACTATGTTTGGAAACAAGCTCGATTCACCAGAGGATTGAACTGAAAACCAAACATGAACATAAAAGATGTCAAGAGTTGTTGATATGCAGCCTGCTTTTGTTTGTATATGTTGGATTTTGAGTGTTTGTTTTGTTGAAAATACTGCTCAGTTTGCATTATTGGATTGTGTATCAGGTGTTGGAAATAGGAATTGTGGTCCATTCGGTGATAATTGGATTATCATTGGGAACTGCGGGGAGCATTGATACCATAAAACCTCTTCTGGTGGCCTTATCTTTCCATCAATTTTTTGAGGGGATGGGTCTTGGTGGTTGCATATCTCAGGTATTGCAATTTACTTCATAAATTTTACCTGCTCCTTACAAAATTATTAAGACCCTCTTGTCATTTTTTTCTTCCTCTGCTTTATCTCAAGATTAATCACAAAAATACAGACAAATAAGTATTTTTCAGAGAAAAATGAAACTTTTTGTAAAATAGAAGCTGAATTGATGAACTGATATGAGAAAATTTTGAAGCAGGAGAGAAAAGTGAGTGGCGTGTGGGTTATTTTGAGTTTGGAAGTTGTAAAATGTTGTCATGATGACAACATCCTCATATTTTCATCTAACCTTTTTAGTTAAAAGAAAAAGAGAAGGACCAAACAGTCACAAGTGAATTTAAGACATGCTTTTAGTTTATCTTAACATTAAATTATAGAAGAAAAAAAATACTCCTAACTTTTAATCGATGCTAATTAAATTTATTGTGACAGGCAGAGTTTGAGTCAAAGTCTACAGCAATTATGGCAACTTTTTTCTCCCTGACAACTCCAATTGGTATAGCAATTGGAATGGGAGTGTCAAGTGCTTATAAAGAGAATAGCTCAACTGCTTTAACTGTTGAAGGGGTCTTCAATTCTGCTTCTGCTGGGATTTTGATATATATGGCTCTGGTTGATCTTTTAGCAGCAGATTTTATGAACCCAAGATTGCAGAAAAATTTGAAGCTCCAACTAGGGGCAAATATGTCCCTTCTTTTAGGCTCTGGTTGTATGTCTCTGTTGGCCAAATGGGCTTAAGGTTTTTGCTTTGGTTTTATTAATTACTTCCAATTCCTTACCTAATTTATAGAGCTATTTTCTTTCTCTTTAAATGTCTTCCTTTAATGGTGCTACGTACTTCTTTGTCTTCATTTTCTCTTTAACAGTGGCACACCGAAACATGCACCACAACAAGTGAAGTTCGAAATAGAGAAGTGTTTTTTATTAAACGTTACGGAACTTTTATATTACAAATAGTAATGAATGCTTTTCGTATCCTTCAATGATTGATGAAGAAGAACCAAAAAGCATACAATGTCTATTAAGTATTCAAAGGTACAAATATGATTCTTTATTTATTTCTTTTTAAATCACACAAGTAAACTAGAAAGTGAAAATGACATTTGTGTCATAGAAATATATATATATATATATATATATATATATATATATATATATAGATATAGATAGATAAATAGACCTGTATAAATAAATACACAAAAACCTATAAAATTAACTACATAAGAGGACCGATTAGTAAAATATTAATGATATACAAACTAGATTAAGAAAAAAAATCTTGACATTCATACTACCAATTTATAAACAATAAGACACTATTTGTTCTTAAAATATAGCTAATATTTTATATTTGATAAGTTTGTTTAAAATAGTAATTTTGAAACAAAGTCAACTTTAAAAAATCATAACAAAAATATTTACAAAAAAAATTGAAGAACTTTTCATTTTAAAAATGAAGATATTACACAACCAACTTAGAAAACAGAAAACTTATGTTTATTAAAAAAAACGTTTCGAAAAACACAAATAAAAGATCTTCAACTTAAGTTTATAAACTCAATAACCCATCGACCGATGTATTATCCGCTTTAAAATTAGATTATGCCACGATTTTATTTTTAAAAAATATCTTGAGAATGAAAAAAGAAAAAAATATTTAAATCATTTTAAATCTTAATTTTTAAGTTAGTAGAACTATTGGATGCAATATAACAGTTTTATTCTAATAATATTATGTGGGTACAACAGTATATTTAAAAGAATTATGGGTAAATGATATTGGAGTGGAATAAAAGCACTTAGAATGATTTGGTAGATAGTGGTTGGTCAGAAAGGTCAACCACGTAGAAGTTGTGATAAGCACCCCTCATTCAAATTTGTTTCCAAAAAGATTACGATACGTCTCAACTCAAAAGATACCTAAGCCAATTGCCCATAGATTACTGGGACAGTAACAAAAAATGTGCATATAACATGCATGTGAAAATGCTTGGTGTCCCTGTTGAGTCACTTTCCTGCAAAATTGATCACAGCCTTAATCCATGATTTGACCGTGGAATTTCCCTGTGCTTATTCTTCCCCATTTTCTTCGGTGTGGGAGACTATTTAATGCAAATTGTTCCATTTCACAGGCTTTGTTTGAGGGTCAAAAACTTGGTCCGTTCCAATGTTCTCATTATGCTTATGTTATTAGAGCCCTTTATAAAAGTACTTGACTCAAGTTTTTGTCCCTGCAATTGGAATATCTTAGGGAGGCATCTTTCTAAGGGAATACCATTCTGTCTCTCAACTCTGATCTGGCAACCATGCAATCCCCTCCATTCAAAACTCAATGTGCACCATTCTGTTGATGCATGCCAATACCCAAATAATAATAGTTACATTTTTTGGAATTCCAAGTACAGAAAATAGTGGAGATTTTATTAACAATCATATATATTATTTGTAAAAACTGACAAATAAATATTTTCAGAGAAAAACACAACTATTTGTAAAATGGAATATTTCATGGGGTTTTAAGAAAAGAAACACCTGAAAAGAAGGTGAATTGATGAATTGATATGAGAAAACTTTGAAGCAGAAAAGAAAAGTGAGTTGCGTGTAGGTTCCTTTGGGTTTGGAAGTTGAAAAATGTCGCCATGATGACAACATCCTCATATTTTCATCTAACCTTTTTAGTTAAAAGAAAAAGAGAATGACCAAACAGTCACAAGTGAATTAAGGACATGCTTTTAGTTTATCATAGCATTAAATTATTCACGTAGCTTTAAAGTTGGTTCCTAGGTTCATAAAAAAATAATAATACATCATCTATATCTTTTTATACCACTTCAGATTTTCTGTAGTCCTTCTTTTAAACCTTTAGAACATATTAAAAATATTGATATCTTAAAAAAATTAATATAACCACTCATGATATTAAATTATTACATTATAATAAATAAAATTTATTTTTATACTCTTACCGTTATAAAATTATACTTATAAAATTATGATGAGTTAAAAAATAAAAATAATTACATAAAAAATATCAAAACAATATTCTACATGACAAAAATAAATAACAAATAAAAATATTAAAAAATGTCAAATGCGTGTTTTTAAAACAATTTGATAGATCCTTAAATGAAATCATGTCAAAGAAAATAACTGTATAATTAAGGATGCGATGAGATGAAAATACCTTAAAGATCTAAAAAACCTTTTCAGATATTAAACTAGTCAAACTGTTGAGAAATAATCAAAATTATTTTAGCAAAATGTAAATAGTTCTTCAAATGAAACAAAAAAGAGTGTTGTAATTGAAATCGCGACGGGATGACAAACCAAAAAGAAAACGGTTTTAAAAAGAGATTTGGAGTCACGACCATAGTTATTTCTGGAAAACTATGAAAAACTATAAAGATAGGACAAGTTTGCGAAAAATCGGATTTTGGATCCGGGAGTCGGTTACCTATAAAAGTGTTGTCTTTTATATGCTTACACAACATTTTTAAATGTGTTGGCAAGTTCTGTGTTGCCTAAAATGAAAAAATGGTGTACTGCACCATGGTACATGTCCTTGGCCGTCCAAAGAAAGGAGAAGGGGGGAAACATCAACATGGGATTTCACACCAAATGTGTCTCATTCTTGACCTTGTTTATAGAAGCTAAGGTTTTCTAATTGTTGTTGTACCCTTGTACACATTTTGGTTTTGCTTAGAGGCCCCTAAACTCTTCTATATAAGGGGTGTTAATAGTCTTCTAAAAGGGTTGACCAATTGCAGTCTAAACACCTTTGTTTTGTTGTTCAACCGTGAGCTCTTCCTCCTTTTGAGTGAAACCTCTAAGCCTTATCTTGAGCAAATTCAAGTGGTGGCACAACACCACTCATCTTCAAGGGTTAGCTAGTCTTTTGGTTCCCCCCTTAAGTGGTGTGCTTCTTTGCTCCATTTTCATCTTCTTTTCTTCCATTTTCTACTTCCTTTTACCTTATTTCAATTTAACCTTTTGGTTTCCATTACTCTTTTGTTTTGATTTCTTGTTTAATTGGCTCTTTTCCTTCTCTTGAGCTTTTTAAAATACACATTCACATGTAGACAGCTTTCTATCATAATGTTCATTGATAATCTTCACTAGGTTTTCCTAAAGAACTCCACCGTATTTCAAAGATTAAAATGAACCAAAAATATCCTACATCGTTTGGTATCTAGAGCTTAGGTTATTTTCAGTATGGTGTTTTTCATGTGTTAACCTTTGATGTTTTTGTTTGGTGGACCTCTCGGCCTTGGTGGTTCCAAAATGCTGTGCACCAACATTTCCACTTTACTTGGAGGTTTAAGTATCTAGAACTCATTCTCTATATATTTGTTACCTTGTGAAGTTGTGAACATGATCTTTGTTGCCATTTTAGACCAAATCTGAGAGCTTCTTGTCTTGTTACCATGCCAAAAAATTGTTGGCACAAGCAAGCTTGAAGCAAAGATTTGATAAAGCCAAATGCATGAAGATCATATGTGGTTGATGAAGATTTATGAAGATCCACTTGAAGATCATGTTTCAATTGTATTAAATCTATAATTGATGTGTTAAATGTAATGATTACATGTTATTACATGTTGGTAGGCTATATGACATAGGTTAGATGTCTTGTTAGTCTTAATGTGTCCTTTTAAATTTGTTAAAATGGGTTTTAACTAGTTAAAAGACTTGTTGTATATAGTTTCTGGTATGAATGTATTCAATAAGTTGAATTGTTTTTCAATCGAGTGATTTCACTTAAGTCAAGTGAGATGAACAAACTATATGGAAAATTCAACTGACTGATTTCACTTAAACCAAACTATATAAGTTGTGCTTTCAAGAGCAGAGGAATATTTTTGAGTTTTTGAGCGCGAAAACTTGTCATTCATCACTGAAAAACTCTCTCTCTCTCTACGTTACACAACTGCAAGGTGAAGATTGAAGATCTTGGTTGATCTTGGAGACATTTGGGCTTGTGATTAGCTTGAAGAACTTGTGTATGGTTGGCTAGAGTGGGCCACCATCAAGTTTTGTAGTTCTTGAGCCTCTGGTTGTTTACCTGATGTGATTTCAGGTTTGTGAGTGTGATTCTTGCAGGGTGTTAGTCTAGATTTTTGTGTGAGTCAAAAATCCTGTGTTTCTTTGTTCAAAAGTGTAATCTTGGTGTGTGATTTGTAAAACTTTTTAATATAGTAGAAACTAGGCTCAGGTTGTCATGGTAAACTGGATGTAGCTCTGTGATTGAGTAAACCAATATAAAAACAATTGTGCCAATATCTTCCCTTCATCTCACTCACTTTAAACCACTTCAAAAACTCAAGAAAACCAATTAATTCATTCTTTGTTGTGCTTTAATGCGTTTTTATGTAATCTGATGTTGCATACTTATTAGAAATATTGATTGGTACAAGTCTTATGTATAAAAGATTGTTGTTTGAGTTAAATCTGTCAATTCTTCATTCTGCATAAATTCCTAGGATTTTAGCCGATTGATTTGAATTTTTAATCAATTATTTCATAGGCTCAAGAACAAATTAGTTTGTTGTTTTATTTTTTGACCAATTGAAAGTGTATTGTTTTGTAACTTTTGCATTCGAATTTCATAGTCTATTTGATTCAATCAAAAGGGGTTTTATGCTTTCGAAAAAGTTTTAAACAACCAATTCAATAAAAAATTTGTTCACATGTCGAAAGAGTCTTTAAATGTGCTTATCTTTGAGTTTTGGTCTATTGTCATATGTTCACTTGAAGTTTTCTTGTTCTTATTACTCAAAATGTTTGAATCTTGCATGATCTACATGACTTGTTTTGTATGTGTGCCTTGGAATTGATTTGTGGCATAAAACAAGGAACTAAGTGACTAAGACACGTAAAACACCTTCCCACCATCTTTGTTGAGCTAGATTTGAAAATAGAAAAAATTTCATGCCCATTTGACCTAAAACTAAGAGCATTCTTTGTTCTTAGTAAACAAAAATTTGAAAAATTGTGGTGTGTTATTCTTCTAGCTTGTATGTTTGAGTGTTGGGTGGTATTAGCAAATTAGTTCCTCCTTTTAACTTGGTTCTTATCTTCCTTAGTGCATGCATGATTTGAGTCTTGAAAATACATGTTCAAATATTTTTCCATTGAGTCCTTTTATCATATTTACTTGTGTTAGTCTTACTTGAAAGTTTTGTCACATGATTTTCTTTCTTTAGAAGTTTTACCTTTCTTGCTTTTGTGCTTTTCTTGCTTGTCTTTTGGTAATCTATGTTTTGTCTTTGAGTTTTCTTTCCTTGCTATTCTTGAGTGGTTGGCTGAAACATATTTGTCCATTTTAAGCTTGCATCTTGAAAAGTTTTGAAAATCTATAGTTGTTTTCACTACTTTTGGTGGATTTGAGTGCTAGCCTAGCCTTGTTACTTTAGGAGTGTGATCTAAATACTTGGGGCTGCAATTTTGTTGATTTTTGGTCTCGATATTTTGCCATTCTAACCACTAATACTTTTTTATTGTCTCGATTTGAGCTTTGCTTGTAGGGAAAATGAATTAGAATGAAGTTATCTCGGAAGAGATAGAAGAAGAGGCACCTTTGAACTACTCCACTACCCATGGAGAAGCAATGATAGAACATGACAACCAAACTTCGAACTTGGTGAATTTGATTAGAAAGATGGAGTTGTCAATAAGGGAGACCTTTGAACAAATGAGAGAAGACAATAGGCAAAGTGAGCTAATACTTCATGAACACATCCAAAGGCTTGATGCTAGAGAGGATGAAAGGTGGATGAGAAGAAGGACCTCATCTAAGGACTCATATGGTGATAATGGTGGAAGGAGAAGGTGCAATCATGGTGGAAATAGGAGGCGTAATTCCTTACCAAGGAGACAACCTCCTTTATTCAAGATCCCAAAGTTCAATATAGACAATGACCCCAACATCTACTTGGAGTGGGAGAAAAAAGTAGACCAAGTTTTTAATGTTATTTACTTAGTGAGCAAGAGCAAGTAGAGCAAGTAGATTTAGTTGTTTTAGAATTTGAAAAGTATTCCATGACTTGGTGGAATCAAATTTATATGGACACTAATGAACAAGAGCCACCCGCGGCTTCTTAGATGGACATTAAGAACGTTATCACGCTAGATTTGTTCCTTCCTACTATAGGAGGGAGACTTTTTTTTGAAGCTCCAAAGGCTTCAAATAGTCCATGTGTGTGAATGACTATGCTAAATTTATGGAGTCTCTACTTCTCAAAGTAGGTCTCCAATTTGAAAGTGAAGAAGAAAAGGTAGCTAGGTTTGTGAGTGGATTGAGAAGGGACATACAAGATGTAGTACAATTGTAAGAGTACTCCTCACTTGAAAAGGTTTTGCACTTGGCCATAAAGTTGAAACTCAATTACAAAAGAAAAGAGAGGTTGAGAGGAGTGGATCACACAATGACTACTACTCTAATAGTTGGAAAGGCAAGGAAAAGAAATTTGAAAAACAACCTTACAAAGGTCTTAAAACCCTCCTCGATCTAATTTGGCAAGAAATTCAAAAGACACTTATAATTCTTCTCAAGGTTCAAGGACAAGTTCCATAAAATGTTTTAAATGCTTAGGGTATGGACACATTGCTTCTACTTGTCCAACCAAAAGAACCATGACTTTGAACCAAAAAGGAGAAGTAGAGAGTGAGAATTTTTCTCCCCCTACCTAAAAAGTTCTTCTTCCCACACTTCTTCTTCATCATCTTCAAGTGAGGAAGAGATTAAACCAAGTGAAGATGACTTGTTAGTGGTAAGGAGCATGCTAGGGCAAGTTCCAAAATAGCTTGAATCTTCTCAAAAGGAAAACATTTCTCATACTAGATGTCTTATCAATGACAAACTATGTTCCCTTATTATTGGTGGTGGAAATTGTGTGAATGTGGCTAGCATAAGTGTTGTGGACAAGCTTGGCTTGAAACCCACGCCTCATGCCAAGCCCTGTAAACTATCTTGGCTTAGTGAGGAAGGAGAAATTAAAATGACTAAGCATTTCCTTCTCAATTTCTCCATTTGGAAATTATAAGGATGAGGTATTGTGTCATGTGGTGCCTATGGAAGCCACCCATATTTTGTGTAGAAGGCCTTGACAATTGATAAAAACGTTTTTTTCTTGATGGCCATGCCAATAAATTTACTTTCTAATTCCAAGAAAAGAAAATCACACTCATACCTCTCTCACCAAAAAAAGTCATGAGGACCATGTATAAATGATTAAGAAAAAGAATGATGAAGTTGCGCAAGTGGCGCAAAGGCATACACTGCTAAAAAAACTCATATTTCCTACCAATTTTGTTTTGAAATTTTTTTTATAGGAAATACTTATAAATTTTGTTATGAAAAAAAAATTGCAGGAAATTGTTGCCAATTCTTTTGCAAAATATTTTGTATAAAACACTTTTCACAACAAATTTTGTAGAAAATACTTACGAATTTTATAATTTTGTAGGAAATAATTACTCAGGAAGGAATTACCTGCCAATTAAAATTCTTAGAAAAAATAGCAGGAAAAAGTCTTTTCTTGCAAATTTTTTTAAATTTGCAAGAAAATTCTCATGTAATATGAGAATTTTTAGTAGTGATAGTAGGGAGGCCAAGAAGAAAGGCATCATGATCTCTTACATAGAAGTTAAAAAGGTAATGCCTGCCTAAAAACAAATGTTTAGAGCTTGTCCTAGTGAGTCATGTCCATCTTTCCAAGACCACCCTTCTAGATGTCCTCAAGACTTGTAATTAGTCTTAGATATTTTTCAAGAACCTTCAAAGGGCTTTCCACCCGTAAGAGGTATAGAACACCAAATTGATTTTATTTGAGCCTCATCTTTGCATAATAGGCCATCATATAGGACCACTCTTGAGGAGGCTAAGGAGATTCAAAAACAAGTGGAAGAGTTATTGGAAAAAGGGTGGTGCAACATAACATGAGTACTTGTGCAATGCTTGTGATTCTTGTCCCCAAAAAGGATAGAACATGGAGACTGTTCATAGATTTTAAGGCCATAAATAACATCACCAAAAGTATAGGTTGCTAGCACAAGTGACCTTGGTGTAAGGATTAGATGAAGTAATTGCGTGAGATCACATGAGGTTGATGAATAATTTATGAAGATGCATTGATAATCAAACTTCTGGTTTGTTGAATCTGGAAATGACGTGAATACCGTGAAGTTTATATGTTGTATTATTTTTGTAGACTATATGACATAGGTTAGATGTCCTTTTAGTCTTGGTGTGTCCTTTTCAATCTGTTAAAAAAAGTTTTTAACAGGTTAAAAGGCTTATTGCATATAATTTTGGTATGAATGTATTCAATCAGTTGAATTGTTATTCAATCGACTGATTTCCCTTAAGTCAAGTGAAATCAACAGATTGTACGAGCAAATCAACCTGTTGAATTCACTTATGACCAAGCTATATAAGGTGGTTTTAATAGATATGAGGTACAAATTGAGATTTTTTAGCGTGAAAAATAGTCATACAATTTTGGAAAACTCTATCTATGAATCACACAATTGTAGTTGTAGATTGAAGATCTTGGTTGATCTTAGAGGCATTTTGGCTTGGTTGAAGCTTGAAGAACACGTGCTTGATTGGCTAGGGAGAGCCTCCATCAGGTTTTGTTGTTCTTGTGCCTCTATAGTGTTCCTGGTGTGATTTCAGGTCTATAAGTGGGATTCTTACAATGTTGGGGATAAGATTTTTGTGGGATTCAAAAATCTTTGTGTTTGCTTTATTCAAAAGTGTAATCTTATGTGATTTTGTAAAACTTTTGATAATACTAGAAAACTAGGCTCAGGTTGTCATGGTAAACTAGAAGTAGCTATGTGATTGAGTGAACCAGTATAAAAATAAGTGTGTGGTCTTCTTTCCCTTATCTTGTTCATCTTTAAAATCTCAAGAAAACTAAACAAATCAATATTTGTTAAGTGTGCATGTGTTTTTACGGTTCTTGGTAGTGTAATCAAGCTGGATATATTGATTAGAACATATCTTGGTTGAAAAAGCATGTTGTTTGAGTGAATTTCGTGCATTTCGCATTTCAGCATAATTTCCTAGAATATTAGCTTATTGATTTCATATTTTAATTTGTTGATTCATTGTGTATGAACAAATTAACTTGCTGTTTTTTATTTTAGTCAGTTAAAAGTGCAACTTTTGTTTTCTGATTTCATGGTCAATCTGATTCAATGAAAAGGGTTCTTAAGCTTTCAAAAAAGTTTTATAAAGCCAATTCAACCCCCCTCTTGGCTAAACTAACCATTTCATTACTTATAGAGGCATCCCATTCCTAGACTATATGATTTACTTGAGGAGTTACATGGTGCCCCCATATTTTCCTAAATATACTTGAAGAGTGGATACAACTAAATTAGAATTAAGGAAGGTGATGAATGGAAAATATCTTTCAAGACTAAGCTTGGATTGTATGAGTGGTTAGTCATGCCTTTTGGCTTGACCAGTTCACCTAGTACCTTCATGAGACTCATTCATCATGTGCTTAGAGAGTACTTAAGCAAGTCTGTTGTTCTCTACTTTGATGACATTCTCATTTATAGCTTATCAAGGGAAGAACACATGCATCATTTGATAAGTGTGTTAGGGACCCTAAGGAAGGAGTCCTTGTATGCTAACATGGAAAAAATGCATTTTTGGGATGGGGATCATGTGATCTTTCTAAGGTTTAAAATCAATCAACATGGAGTCAATGTGGACCAAGAAAAAGTGGTGGCTATAAAGGAGTGGCCTACACCTTAGATGTGAGTGAGCTTAGATCTTTTCATGGGTTGTCTAGCTTCTATAGGATCTTTGTGCCAAACTTTAGCACAATAGTCGCTTCTTTAAATGAGTTGGTTAAGAAAGGTGTGGACTTCATGTGGAGAATTGATCAAACAAAGGCCTTTAAAACTTTAAAATAAAAATTTATCAATGCCTCGTGCTTCTCCAAGGCTAGTCATATCAACTACTCCAACTATGCAAAGAGCTTTATGTTCTTGTTAGAACATTACGAACTTGGTAACGCTACCTTCTTTCCAAGGAGTTTGTGATCCATAGTGATCATGAATCCCTAAAGTTTTTGAAAAGTCGAAGCAAGGTGAACAAGAGACCTACTACGTGGACAAAATTCCTTGAACAATTCCCATTTGTGATTAAACATAAGAAAGGAAAAACTAATTTAATGATTTTTAACAAGTTGGCAAATGTACCAATTCGAGCAAGTAGTAACCGGTAAGACCTTAATATCATTTCCTAAGGGACTCGTGCACGACTAAATAAATGCGTAACTAATAACTAATCTAGACTAAAGAATAATTCCATAATTGAGATTTGGTGTTAGAAAATAAATTTAACATTAATGATAAAAGGTGAACTTTGATATGGAAATTCAAAACACTTAGAAAGTGGAAAAAATTAGGAATGAAATGGATTGATATTGTTGGGGTTAGATTTCACTGACTTCACTCTCATGCATTTAAAACACTCAAACTCATATTCGTTAGCATACTAATATCAACCCACAAGTTTACTCAAACCCTAATCCCTTAGTTGAATAAGCCTAGATTTTCTTTTAAGAGTCAATCCCTTGAATCCCAAATAAGCAAATCTACTTTATGAACTACGGTTTAAAACAACTAATGGGACAAACTTCATTCCTAGATACAAGTTCTATTAGGTATCTTGTCCCAAGTCTAGGTTTCAAAAGATATTTTCCAATACCTAATAAACCATGTATTAAGCAATGCATGACCAAATCAAAGCAAGCATTAAGTAACTATATAAAGACACCAGCATTTGATGGAAGAAGAATGTATATATTTAAAACATTCAATAATACAAGAGAGTTCAATGGCTACATTTATCTCACACAAAATGGGTTTAGCTCTCCATTATCATGGAGAGCACTAGCTTATAAAATGAAATGTGGAAGAAGATGAAGATACAAGGAGGAAGAAGAGATTGCTCACACAAGTCGTAATAGACCTCAAAGCTCTCCAAGAAATGTTTTTTGTTCCCCAAAACACTCAAAGGTGTCTTTCCCTCGAGCAACCAAGAAGAAATAGGGCCAACTTGTCACATCAACAAGAGTGGCGCCCGAAGCAAGTTCTCCATCACCGAGCGCGAGGATCCAAAGAAGATAAGTACTGCTTTTGTTTATTTAATGCCTAGCGCCTTCCTGGTGGTGCCCGAAGCGGCCTTCAGGGACAAGGCTCGCTCCTAGCACTGCTATTTGATCGCCTGATGATAGAACTTCTGCAAAGTGGACATGTTCCCTAACTTTGTGGCGCCTAATGCCATCTATGTACTGCCCAACGCCAGTTGCTCTGATGGAAGACCTTATTCTTTGATCTTATGGCATTGGGCTTGACTTCTTTGACGTTTGGGCGCCGTTGTTCCTCCATTATTTCACATTTTAGTTCTTCTTCTTGCTACTCATGATTGCTAATTTGTCTAGGTTTTGGAACAAAGCTTCTTGTCATTAAATTAGACACAAAAAATAGGAATTAATGGTATACTTATATTAGTGTAACCTAAAAAGTATTTCTCTACAAAAGCCAGACAAAATTGAAGATTAAAAAGATTAAAAGTTATAGAAGAGTTGATTTTGTCAATAAAGTATGACTCAGATAATGGTAAAAATTAACATTATAAACTATCCCAAACTTAGAACCTTGCTTGTCCTCAAGCAAAAAGTTAACTTAGCCCAACAAGACATCAACTCAGTTATTGTCTCACAAATAAAAAACAAATCCAGACAATTAATTCATATATCATTCATGCATGCTCTTCTTTGGATTCACTTTAACAAGAAAACAATTTGCCACTAAGTTTCAACTATTGTGCTTAAAAAAATGAGTTTATGTTATACCCTTGTACACTTTTTGGTTTTGCTTAGAGGCCTTAAACTCTTCTATATAAGGGGTGCTCATGGTCTTCTAAAAGGGTTGATCAAATGAAATCTAAACACCGTATTTTTATTGTTCAATTGTTAGCTCTTCCTCCTTTGGATTGAAACCTCTAAGCCTTATCTTAAGCAAGCTCAATGGTGACACAACACCACTCATCTTCAAAGGGTTGGCTAGCCTTTTTGTTCCCCCTTAAAGGAGTGTGCTTCTATGCAACATTTTCAACTTCATGTATTCCATTTTCTATTTTTTTTCCCTTATTTCAATTCAGCATTTTGGTTTCCATTACTCTTTTGTTTTGATTTCTTGTTTAATTGGTTATTTCCTTCTCTAGAGGCTTTTGAAACACACATTCACATCTATATAGCTTGATATCTTAATGTACAATGTGAATCTTCGCTAGGTTTTCTTAAAGAACTCAACACCATATTTGAAAGCTTAAAATGAACCAACAATATCCTACATGAACTTATGCATCTTGAGATGGCTGATAAAATAGACAAAGGAAATGGAAAAATCATTCATTTAAGCCTTACATGGTTGGCCTTGCACTTTAGGAGTTGTGCTATACACCAAGAGCCTAGAAAATTTTCTAGATTTGCCACTCCATTTGCAAAAAGAGTAGTAGAAACTAAACCAACATTTTTTAATCTTGTTCTTCACATTTATTTTCAGAAAAAGATCATGAAGATTCGTAAGATCACCTTGAAACATTCTATGAAATTTGTGCAAACAAAGGGGATTGGAATAGGACAAGAAGAAGTTCTTTATACAACCAATCAATAAAGTTCGAGCACCATCTTGGTGCTAGTGGATCATGTGCAGGGGCCTTGAATTCCTTACCTCCACTTAAAAGACACAACTAGCCAATACTGAAGTTGGCCAACCAAGTCAAGGATCTAAATTAGAGACACAATTTTTCAATACTAAAGTTGACCAAGCATATCAAAGAACTAAAGTCATACGAGAGGAAAGGGATTCCAAAGCCTCTAAATTTGAAGATGATGAGTTATTTGACAAAATGGTTCAATCTGAGGGCCAATTAGACGATCCTAATGTAGTAGATGACTAAAACCACCAAAAATAGAATTCTTTTGAAATTTTTGCGCATTTTAATTTATGTCTTAATTTTAATTTTTAGTTTATGTTTTTTCTTTTATTTATTGCATAAGTGTAGACATGAACTTTTGGGGTAAATATTTTGAAGTAGCTGATATCTTTTTGGCAATTGCATAAAATACTTTTTTTTTTTAATTTTGGTTAGAACAAGAACTATGAGGAAAGCTAAAAACCCCTTTTGAGATTTAAAAGCTTTAGGGAGTTGTAAAATCTTGAAAAATGGTTAGTCCTAGTGCTTGAAGGTTCAAAATGCATTGCAATTAGAGTTCACAGTTTGAAAATTGATACAAAGAGTGAATCCACCTAGTAAGAAGAGTGAGCCAACCACTAAAGGTGAGATGAGTGAGGCATTTGTGGTGAGAAATTTCATTGATTTTGTGTTAAGTTTTATTATGGAAAGGATCAAGGCATGTTCTTTGTTGAATATTTTTAGTCTAGAGCCAAAAACAACTAACCCAACACAATTGATTTATCCTTTTTGAACCTTGGCTATATACACACACACACACACCATAAGCATGATAAATATGTAAATCCTACCTTCCTTACTGATGAAGGAGATAGAACAATATATGGGTTTTGTCAAAAGCAAAATGGGAGTTGTTATAGAATGAGAAAAAAAGGTCAAGGTGCAATCAACCAAATACAAAAAAAAAAAGAATGAAATGATTACTTTAAAACAAATTAATGCAGTTCAAAGGGATAGGTGAAAAAGTTGATACACCCATAAGGGAGATAGGTGCATTGTTAACAAGGCTAGAAAAGAAAGAGAGAAACTCATGTCATGTTCATATTGTTAAATTTTCTTTATCAGTGAGTTTTGTTTATCTTCAAAAACCGATTTTTCTTGACAATCCAACCACATTGCAACCCTTCAAGACCTTAGTGATTCATTCTACTTATGTGTCATAATCATTACAAACAAAAATACAAAACTAAATGAAAGCTTGCAAGGTTGCCTAAATTGAAATACTCAGCTAGGAGGAAATCTATTCCACTTAAATGAGAATTTTGATAATAAAAATTGTGTTAATTCAAAATTGTGTAATAATTTTGCAATTGAGTCTTGATATTTTGAAGAGACACCATTTATTACTACGAGAAATGCCTTGAGATTTGATATTAGTTCTTGAGCAAACTAATGCAAAAATTGTTTTGAACTATTTTGTACAAACTGACTTTGTACTTTGTTTAAGGACAAGCAAAGCTCAAAGTTGTGGGGTGTGATAAGTTTATAGAGTACTTAATTTCACATATGAATTTCGATACTTAAAATGCATCCATGTGATATATTTTTTAGTAAGTCAAACCCTTTTAGCTTAAAATACAGAACGTAGTAACGAGAATTGATTACTTGGGAATTTAATCAAATTATGATAAAATGCAACACTTTTACAAGAAACGAGGAACTAGCATAGTTGAATGCTAAAAGACCGATGTTGAGCATTGAAAGACGATTTGAAAAGATCTAGACTATGACTTTTTGCAGCTGAGCCATAAGAAAGTGGCGTTAAGCACTAAAGGTGGTTAAGAAAAAAAGTCAAAGGTGGTGTTGAGCACTAAAAGCTGTTAAGAGAAAAAAATCAAATGTGTTGAGCCCTTGAGGCGATAAAGAAAGAAGAAAACATTGCACAGAAGAAAATTTTTGTAATTGAGCATCTAAAGTTGGAACTGAGTATCGGTGAAATTTTCTATAAATAGAAACCTCATATCTTGATTTTAGACATTGAATGAAGAAGCAACTAAGTAATAGTAGAATAAAAATACAATGTTGTGAAGCTAGACAGATATTAACCGTATTGGTAACAGTGACACTGTATAATTAGTTGTTGTTGAATTTATATTACAAAAAATGATACTATAATAAGAAACGAAAAGAATTATGCGAGTAGTCCCTGGATTGGTATTGTGTATTTATATGCTTTTTTGAGTTTATAGATTAAGATCAAGAACCAGATTTAATTTTTATATTCAATTATCAGAAATTTGTTGGTAACAGAAAATATCTTGAGATCAACTATGAATACGTCAAGATTAGCTCTGAGTATGTCAGAATCTCTCTTGTTAAGTAACTACACAATTCAAATTGAATAAAAAGCCTCCACAAAACTCAATATTACAAACTTTTTCATGATTTCAATATTATAATAAGAATAAGTTGAAGGACACACAAAGGTTAATGTTTTGATAAACATGAGATAGATAGACTTTCCCTCTTATAATATATTTGGACATATTTAACTTTAGTATGTTTAATAAAATAGAAGTGATCGTCTCACTAACAATATTTTCAATGTCATTTTTTCTAAACTATATGTTTTATATTTATGTGTGTTATGTAAACCAGAGTTTAATCTGGGAGTACAAATATATAAGTAGGCCAATACGTTACTCTTGTCATATTTTTTAGTAAATCAAAAAAAGATATAATAGTAAATTCCATCTTTTAACTGTACATCAATGAAAAAACCGGGAACAATATAAAAATTTATTCTGATAACAAAATAAAACATTTTGCATCTTTAAATTCATTTTATCTAAATACACTCGCAGAAAATAACAGAAATTGACATGAGAAGAAGAAATTAGCTCGAGTTCAGAACATAATGTTCTGATTCTTCCAATTTGATGATCAGAAGCATCAATAATTTATTGAAGAATAATAATAAAAAAAAGAGTAAACAAGATAAATAAAAACATCCTCCATTCACATCTCATAGAAAGAAGAACACGGGTAATGTCAAGCATCTAAATGCTAAGTTATGTCTCTAACCACTATGAACAAGCTTGATTGCTCAAGCAAAGAAAGATGCCAAATAATATTTCTGAAGGTTAATTAGAAAATTATTTTAGGACCTCTTTGTTTAAAAACCATTCTATAATTTTATTTTCTATTGACAATTATGAAAACAATATTACTTTACCTTTACTTTTTTGAAGTTTATACAGAAAATCTCTACAAATATGGGTCGAATTTGTTAAACTATTTTCTTGGGCACTGTCAAAATTATATTTTTGTGACTGGGGGAAAGTTTCACAGACCAAAATCCAGAATGAAGAAGAATCACAGATGACATTCAGATTCCAAAGAAGAAACTTTTAATTAACAGAACCCTTTCCTCCAAATCACTCTTTCAAAGAACATAATTCATCTATCTAATGTTACATTAAGATTTCAAAGATATCATCATAAAGGTGATCAAATCATATTAGTCCTACTCAAAGGTCACATCACCAATCTTTCTTTTTCCTACTAGAGACAATTTCTCTCTTTCCCTTTCCTTGAAAAGATCACCCTCAGATTTTAGGCTCTTAACTGAGACATTGACACTAATGCACCCCCGGTACATGGTAGCCTAAAGCACCCTTTCCCAAAAGCATTTCAACTAGTATATAGAGAGGGAACACCACACCAAAAGAATCATCACTTCCATTTCAGGTTTGACAAATTTGGATGCACTTTACAAAGATGTGTTACTATCAAAGTTTTGAAAGCAGTACATGATTACAATTTCTGTCATAACATTAATAGTGTAACCTGTTTTGTTTGAAGTTTTCAAATATGAAAAAAGTATAAATTATTTAAAGTAATTTTGAGATGTAGCTAGTGCCTTCTTGGTTATTGTTAGTGACTGACGAACCTCTTCCTCACGCCACAGCAAGGGAAGAGGTAGTGTTTGCATGAGGGCTTTGAGTAGAAAGCAAGCAAAAGAAAAAGGGTTTATAAAACCAAACTTTCATCTTTTCCAATGACGAAGTAAGCATATATACCAACATGAAATGCAGTTATAAAAACTCCCTGAAAAGGACATTGTTGAGCCGGTGAGCCAATTCCCATAAAATACTCGCATTTGTGACACCTTTTCTGAACTTTTGGCATGCCTTCATGCTCACATCTCCAACCAAGGATCACTGTGCATCAAAGTTGTGTCACCCAAAGAATCAATCTTTATCCCAAACAGAACCCCCTTGTCTACTCTTCCTTTACTCTGGTCAATTCTTGAGCCTGTCCAAAAGCCCATGTATTATTTATATAAAAACCTAAACCTCACATTGTTCCACCTTTGAGTCTTTCAGTGCACTGAAATTGGAGTGGAACAGTGAAGCCATAATCAGAAGCCTCTTTCTTCACATCTTGTGGCATTACAGAAACTAAAACTGCAAGTGGGGTCATGGCCATGGAAACAAGAAGAGTAAGAAAAAGTGTTATGATACTTCTCCTCTACCTGACTTTCTCTGCCATTTCTCTCACTCAATGTGGTAAGCCTCATTAACCTCAACAGGTTTTTCTATCTGTCATTTCAATTACCATCTATATCATCCCAATTATTCCAAAATTTCAAATTGATTTCTAGATATGATGAGATTGTGTGAAGCCTTTTGCTTGTTAAAATCCATTTAAAGTGTAATGACTCACAACACTCATGATCAAGCAATAAGGGCTAGAATGTATTCATAACTGCATCATAATACAATACCATTAACATTAAGCAAATATTGAATGTCAAAAATTAATGGCTCAAAATCCACTTTATTTCCCTGTACAGATGCAGATAGATCAATGAGGGTATTAAGAGGCCCCAGAGATAAAAGAAATTCAAGCAACAACAAAATCTCAAAGAAGTTGAAAACAGTTAAGAATTTAGTTGAGAATCCAACCGTTTTCTCATCAAATGTAGAACCCTACAGTCTTAGCTCACCATTCTCTTTGCCTCCTTATGAATCATTGGCTCCAATTCCACTGCCAGAAAACAGCCCTCCATTTTGTGTGTTCCCACCACCAGGCATTCCTTCCACCACCATGCCAACCCCCACAGGCTTTCAACCCACAACACCATCACCACCAGACTTTTACACTTCACCGGTTATCCCAACCCAAAACCCCCCTCCAAACCCCCTGATCATAACACCAGGCCCACCCACTATCACGCCGGGCTCACCTGAGCCCGTGCTCAATCCTCCCATCATTATCCCAAGCCCACCAGATACCTCAATGGGCCCACCTTACTTTGAGCCCAGCCCACCCTACTTTGAGCCCACCCCACCTTTCATAATCCCTTCCCCCACAGGTGGCATTACCCCGGGCCCCCCAATCATAATCCCTTCCCCCACAGAGGGCACTCTCCCAAGCCCACCAAGCACTGTACCATCCCCCACTGAAGGCACTCTCCCCAGCCCAGGTGTGTTTCAGCCACCTGTGGTGTACCCTCCACCAAGTGTGCCACCACCACCCAACTATGCCCCAAGGACCACCTTGTGGTGTGTGGCTAAACCCTCGGTTCCAGACCCAATCATCCAAGAGGCCATGAACTATGCCTGCTGGTCTGGAGCAGATTGCACCTCAATTCAGCCCAATGGGCCCTGCTATGAGCCCAATACTGTGTATGCACATGCTTCGTATGCTTTCAATAGTTATTGGCAAAGGACTAAAGGTGCTGGAGGCAATTGTGAGTTTGGAGGAACAGCCATGCTAGTTGCTGTTGACCCTAGTGAGTACAAAATTCATAAAACACTTTGTTCCTTTTACTAATTTTATTCTCTAACTATATAATTTTTTTGTATTTCAAATGTAAAATTTTTATTTTGGACCGTATAATTTTAAATATGTTTTTCATTTTGTATTATCAAATATAAAATTAAAAATTAAAAAAAATTATTTTGAAATATATAATTTATATTTTAAATTACATATTTATATTTTGAATTATATAATTCAAAACGTATTTATTGTTTTATATTTCAAAATATATAGTTTAAAATATAAAAATTATATTTCAAATTATATATTCTAAGATACACAAATTTATAGAAGGCAAATTGAAATTATAAACATGACCTGACTATGATTTCATCATTTGATTAAATAAATGTTTAGTATGCTTCTTAGTCTCTCCAATAAAAAAAAAGATTTTGACCCTTTTAAAATGTTAGTATTCTTATACATATTATTTATAATTACAACAACTTTTTTACCACTTTACCTCAAAATTTGAAAAACTTTTACTTATTTAATCTTATATATTTATCCAGGTTTTTTCCTCCACAATCTTTAGTTTAACTTATTTTAAAGGTTTAATTATTATTTTAGTTTTAATTTTCATTCAAAATGTTAAGTTGATTTCTAATATTTTTAGTCTTATTTTAATTTTGATATTTTAAAATTAATGTAATTTAATCTTTTTATTAAATTTCTTAAAACAATTGAGAAGTTTTTACACTATAATTACTTTAATTATACCATCAAAGTAAATCAAAATCAAAAGTAAATTATATTAAGAGTTTCAATTTTGATGAAATTTTTGATCTATTTCATTTTTGTAAACAGCTATTGAAAATAAAATAAAAATTAATTTCTTTCACAAATAAAAAAAAAAGTTGAGTTGATAATTAACCTTAGTTTAGTTTGATCTACAGATCTTATTTTAGGTATTGCTATCAGTAATGCTACTTTTCTTTTTTCTTCTGAACAGGCTTCGATGGGTGTCATTTCATCTACAACTGATAGATGTTTTTTGACCCTAACAATGCAACTTTTGAATTCCCCAATGTTTGAAGAGTGAAGACTCTCTTTTCATAATCCCCCTCTCTTTTTTCTTTTCTTCTATGCTAATAAGTTACATATGTATGAATGCCACAGTGACACGCAAAGATTTTGCATTTTGTAAGTAATGTATATCATCATATTGTAATTTCTCGTCACCGTTTGATTAAATTAACTCCTTGACACTACCTCCAAAAAGATAACCTTGTACAACAAAATACATTATATTGAGTAATTATTTTTTTCTTTCCTACCTATCATATATTTCGGAATTTTTATATCAATTTAAGAGTAGAAATCAAGATAGTTTAAATATATTTTTTCTTTTAATTATTGGATGATTTTTTATAGATAAATTTATAATAGGAATCTCATATTTCAAAATAGATCATTAATGGTTGACCTTGTTATCACAGTTGAAAATCTGAATTGTAAGTATGATGTGATCAAATCGTTGATACATGAAAATAGTTTCATACATTTTTTATTAATGCTGCAATTATTAGAAATCCACAAAACATAACAAAATCCACCACCCAAACTCATTCCAAACTAGAAACACTTATACGAGGAGCCTTACTAACACTTCTTCATAACTGAACAATTCATGACACTTACACCCACTATTGGAAAAAGATGAATCAATGACGACTTATTATGACGAGTGTAGTCCACTTGTCATAATAAGCTTACTAGTGGCATTTCTGTAATAAAAATAATAGTTATTAAGATGATTAAAAAGGGACCTGCAGGTAACACCAGAAGACCTCCTCCTCGATGGCCAGTGCTTCCACTATCGACGGCGGCGTCCCTCCACGACAGAACTTAAACTTCCGCTACCCACGACGGCGAGCTTCCGCAGCGAGACTCAGGCGACGAACCTCACGGCAAGCGACGAACCATGGCTCCGATCGAACTCGTTGGGGAGTAGAGAAGGCAAGGCAGTTGATTGGCACAGTGGGCGACAATGGATTTTGTGTTCGTGCACGTGAAGAGAACAGAGAAGAGAATAGAGAACTGAGAAGAGAATTGGGAAATGAAAATAGGAAAGAGGGAATTCCAATTCTTAATTCTGATTTCATTGACTACATTACCGACGACGTAGATTCGTCAATAAATCTTTCGGCGTAATAAAAAAAGACATTACTGACGACCCAGATCCGTCCGTAAATTAACAAATGAACATTCGTCGGTATCCGTCGGTAAACACATCCAACAATTTAATCCTTCACTTTACCGACGAAATTTGTCCGTCAATAAGTTCAATATTTGCATTTGTCGATAATTTCGTCGATAATTATCGATTATCAACGGATCGATATCCGTCGTAACATATCTGTCGGTAATTAACGTTTTTCTGGTAGTGTTAACATAATAAATGAGCACGGAAAAACTTATTATGACAAGTACAATGGATATGTCATAGTAAGTCAAGTGTGGTGGCACAAATGTAATTATAATGAAAACTTATTATATGCTTTTATAGAAAACTTGTCATAGTAAATTTTACCATTACTCTTAGTTCCACAGCTGACATAGAATGTTTAAATCCCTCATTTTTGACACTTGTGTTTCTCACTATCAGTCTACCCTCAATCTTCCCTTTTTTACCCACATCTTACATTCACGTGTTTCTCACAACCAGTGGCACTATCGTCTCCCACATTCATGTTGTCGCCTCCAACAGTCACATCATCGTCTCCTAAAGGTGCATAGTCGTCTCACATAATCGCGCCTTGTCTTCCATTTTGCACCTCATCTTCCATTGTTAACTCAATCTTCCATTGTATTTGAAGAATACCATCATTCACGTAGCAAGTCACATTGGAAGACACGTAGCAGTTCGCGTAGGAGTTGAGTTCTTCCATTCTCGACTACTAGTTGTCATCCTATGTCATTGAATCTTGAAGAGGTAAGTAGTGTCCTAAACCTAAATCTATATATTGAAAATTGCTTAAATTTTGGGATTGAAAGAGCATAATGTTTTTATTTTGTTTGAGGATTGTGTTCTTCCTTTCTGAGAACTTGAAGGTGTTTTTAGAAGATGAAGTTTGAATCTTGTCGTTGCACATTGTGCCTCAAGTGAGTATTCCTTTCCTTGTCATCCTTCATTGTACTTTGGTTTATGATATTTTCTTATAGGATTAGTATATGGTTTGGTTTTATGATATTTTCTTATCCTTGAATCAATGTGTATAAAGTGTAGGATCTAAACAAAGCATTGAAAAAACTAACCTTATTCATTTTACCCTTGTACTTTTTGAGTTCTCTAATTATGACCTATTCCTTACTACCTAGGAAAAATAATTATAATTTCAAGAGTGGTTCTTGGGCATGAGGAGTATTATTTAAATTTAATAAATAAATAGTTCTACAGAAGTAGAGTGTAACACAATTGGTTAAAGCCTTAGTTATGGATTAGTGGTTATGGGTTTGATTATGGATGTATGCATTTGTGGTGCTTATATTTTAAATATTTCATTGATAATTGTTTTGGAAGTGTTTATGTGTGCCTTTGGTGTGACTTATATTTTATAATAATTTATAATTTATTTGATGTGTTTTTTTGTGTGGATATCATTGTAATGTTTGTTGTGCGTGGGGTTGACAAGAAAATGGGATAGTTGATATGGTTTATTGTGTGAGTTGGAACTTGGTGGTGGTGAATTTGAACCTTGGCTAGAAAGTATGCTAGTTTTCTTTTTAACATTTTGTGGTATGTGGGAAGATGAAAACTTGAAGGCAAATTAGGAATTCCACGTAAGGGGAGCTAACACTCCTTATTTATTTTGTGGTCATGTATAGATGATTGTGTGTTTTTGCAACATGGAATTGTAAGAGAAGCAAAGTTTTTATATTCTTCTTATGGATGGGAAAATTTGTTGTTGATGGTAGGTTAATATATTCAATTTATTTATTTTTAATGGAGGCACTAATGGTGTACTTAATGATATTTGATCTTTATCTTGTTTCTATGTGAATTTATTTGCGGTTAGAGCAGTAAATGGCTTTTCCTTTGGAATGTTAGTTATTGGTTGAAGATGAGTATGATTTGATAACAGGTTCTTAGATGTGTTTGTGGGAATCTTTGCGAAGTGTGGGGCAGTTAGAGGTAAGTGGATTGAAATATTATTTTTTTCAACATTTGATGGGCTAAAGTTATCGTTTAGAGTAGAGGTGAAAGGGTTATATAGGATAAAATTGTTTAAACTTTTGGTGTGTGGAAATTCCTTGGTAATTTTGAATGTTTGGTGATATGGTCTCATTGGATTTTTTTTTATGTTCTTAAGCACATGGGAATTCATGGTGTAATAGCATTTGTTCTTTGTCGTGATGAACATTATGGTGTTTTTTAGTTGGCATAATGAGTTTAAATTTGATCAATGAATGAAGGCTCGTAGAGGTGATAAGTCCCTTATCTCCTTTTCTTAGCTATTTGTACTGTATTAGGTAGGTTTAACTAGGAGTTTTTACCTTAGATTTAGTTTAGTTAGATTTTTAGTCTAGTTTTACAAAAATAGTTTAATTAGGACTTTTTAGTACATTTTTAGTGTAAGCTTTATAAGTACTATTAGGATGGTATAGTTCAACATATATGGTAGATTCATAAATAGGTTCATAGCATTTTAGTTAGATAAATAGACGCAACACATTTTCATTCACAATAACGCCACTCTCACACAGTCACGAACCAACACACACCATTGAATCATTCACGAATCCATTAAAACACTCCATGTTCACTCTAGTTATAGAGTATTATGGATGTTGTGACCACACAATAGGCATGGCAGCTTAATTACTCCATTTTTTGTATGAATTCTTTCACTTTTGCAACATTTCAATCGAATGAATTTGTGTTATTGGTTTTTCCATTTCTCAGTTTCTTTCTCTGTTAAACTGATTCATGTATGAGCTTTAAGTGTTTGAGTTTTGTTGATACATTTTACTACTGGATTCAATTTTTAAACATGTTGAATTCCATACGATGCACAATCATCTAACTTCTATCAAGTGTCTTTTGATTAGATTCATATACTCAAGCAATTAATTCTACATTCATGACTTTCAGTTCTGTACAACACTTACGCACATATTGTTTCATCCAATTTCATCTGCGAATTCCATGTTCTCGTGTTCCTTATGTTCAAATTTTGTTCCTAATCCAATTGTGATACCATACGTGTTGTATTCAATGTATTTCTATATCAAATTTGTGATTCGTTATGTTTAATTTCACATTCTCGCATTTAACCGTTAATTTCGTTAAACTAGGGTTCATAAATTAGGAATTTACGATTTACTTGATCATTTTGTGTGATTTCAATTTCTATGTTCAATGGAGATCATTTTGCTCTATTTTGCATCATTACCTCATTATTTCATTCATTTTAATTTGATTTGTGAAGCTGTCTTGTACTCTTTGTATACATGCACACTTATAAACTTCCATTCGTATTTTGATTCTCTACGCATCATCATTTGATTCTGTTTCTAGCAACTATAATTGGTTAATTCATGTATTAGGAGCATGTTAGGATTAGAATGCATATATAGAGAAGTGAGTGATTCCTGCACATTGACTTTTCATCAAACACCTTACATGCATTTTAGTTTTCTTATTTGTTACACCAAACACCTTGTATACATGCATTTTTCCATACCATTTTCAATCCATTTTAGCATTTTTTTAGTAGATTTTATAGAGTCCATTTTAGCATCTATTTTAGTAGATTTTATAGAGATTTCCTCTAATTCACAAAGCTTGTTCAAGAATGATTTAAAATTCAATTGTCTATCCTAGGATTGATCATTGGCTAATCATTACACTACATTATTAGTGAGGAAATAAAGTTTGAATAAATCTTTACAGGACAAAAGATTTACCAAGAGGGAATATGGTTGAAGTACTTACAGCTTTACATGGATTGTTAGTGCAATATTGTTTCTTTTTAAGTGAAGATTTGTATGGGTTAGGGTAATTTTGCTGGATGATCAAGTTGTAATAAGACTCTTTGGATATGTAAGTGTTTTCAGAGTCTAGTATATTGTAGTTGTGTATTTCATTTGGTGCATAGTTTTGGATACCTGATGTGTGAAACAGGTATTTTGTGCAACAAAGTCATTGTTTTTTGTGTTTTTGCACAATGTAGGGCATTAGCGTTGAGCGTTGTGTTTTACGAGGCATTGAGCATGTAGCGCTAGTTTTGGGCATTAAGCGGTGGGTTTACAAGGTGTTGGGCGTTGGGCATTGAGCGTTGGCTTTCTGATGCTGAATGATGGTTCTTACGAGACAAATGGCGTTAAGTGCTAGCATTGGGTGCTAACGTTGAGCATCAAGTTGCTTGTTTGGTATCTTTTCTTGATTTGAATGACATTGCAGACACTATGGTGATGGCACGAGAACATTATGGATGTCGTGGTGTTTTTTTATGAATATAGGATATGTTATGACACTACAAGATTTAGTAGTTTTAGTAACATTTGTTCAGTTACATTTACTAAAAATGTAACTAAATACATTTTACAGTAACATTTTCCTAAACATTACTATATTTAATTTTAACAATAATATTGTAACATTTTTTAAAAATATTACTGTAGATAAATAAATTTATTATATAGTATCACTTTATTAAAATATTATTAATATTGTAAAAAATAAATTAATAATAACTAATTATTCTAGTGATTAAATTAATTTTTTAATTAAAATTATCAAGTATCACGATGTTATATGTTTAGTAATTAGCCATTATTAAAAAGATATTTGTTTATTTAAAAATAATATTTTTAGTGTCTTGTTAATATGTAGTTAGAATATTTCTTTAATCATTTTTAATTTATTTTAGAAACTAAATTTTAGTCGATAAAAATAATACAATTAAACCTTTTAGTTTTTAATTATCATATTATTTAAAACTTAATTTTTTTTGTCTCTATTATCTAGACATTGATTTTGCAGTAACTAAAATAAATTCACGAAACCAATTATTTTCATCTCAATTATAAATTTATTATATTTTAGATTAGTAACAATACATTTACTAATTTGTTAATGTTAATATAACATTGAAATAGTTAATACTAATTTAGAAGTTGACATTTTAAAATAATATTTTAATTTTATTAAAATATATGTTCAAAGTTATAAATTGAGAACAAGATTCTATTTAGATTTGTTAGATAAAACGTTATTTTGAAAAAATGTAAGAATTAGTATAGGAATTGATTATCCTTATTCAGTACTCTACTTCGTAGGCTTGGTTTGCATTCTTTGTGACTTCTTCGCGAAGGGTACCCTTTTCTCTTTCTAATCCTCAATCTCTTCCATTTCTACATTTCACTCCCATGCCAATCTTCACTTTCATCCAATTAATGCATTTTAACGTTGCTTCAACATGATTATTCAGTATCAACTTGTTTCTTTCTTCTCGGGTTTTCCCTTTATCAATTCCCATGGCTATCAGAGGCGTGGATTTTAAGTGGTTGAATTCTCTCACTATTGTTGGATTCAATTCCAAGATCATTTATCCCAATTCTGATAGAATGTATCATATTTCTTGGAGGTACGATGACTTTTTGTTGTCCACATTTGCCATCCGTATCTATACTTTGACAATTCAGTTTCTCAATTTACCTAATTTTTCAATTTTACTGGTGTTCTACATTTTCATTTGCCTCATCATTCTTTCTAACTTAGGCTGAAACAATCTTGTAAGAAATACTAAAAATTAACTGAAATTTAGGCCACTCAAATTATATATTCTCGCACAGAAATGAATCATAGGTATTCTTTAACAAGAGACATTAGGAAATGCATAACTCATTTGATTCATTTGTTGTATGGTCTCATTAGTTTGGTCTCATTAGTTAACTATGATCCGTTTTGCACTAGGCAGTTATAATATATTGTATAATGCAAGTAATGGTTCTATTTCCCCTTCTAATTGAGTTTTTCACTTGGATAAAGGGAAAACAACGAAAGTTGTTGAATGAGGAAGCTGATTAAATGGCAAAAGTTTGTTGGCCAAATTTTGATCTACATTTACATATAGCTTAATTGGTTTAATGTAATATCAAAGGTAAAAGGAAAATAAAAGCACAACAAAAAGGTTAAAAGCTTGGGTAATTCTTAACTTAATTAGTCTTTGTTATCAATTTAATCCTCACTTGAGTCCAAGGTTAGTCTTAGCTATAGCTTTCTATTAGCCATTTGTCAGGCTTTATTTTTCTGTTCTCTTTTTCCTTTTTCATTTCTGTTATTCTGCATTGTATATATATTTGCTTCTTTCATGATAAAAGATGAAATCCTTCATTGATCATTCTTTTCACTTATTTTCTCACCTTAGGTAGCTCCCTATGAAAATGGGGAAGAAGTGACTCTTTGATGGTAACTTTCTTTATTGCCTTTGATTAGAAACATATGTTAGGAGCTCCTTCTCTATTTTAATTTAAACAAATGAATAGAAAAGATAGTTGAAAACTAAATTGAAAAGCATATTGAACAGACATAATTTTTGTTAAAACTCCAGTAAGTCAATTGTAACTGAAGACCGAGATGCACTAGTGGATGCAACAAGGATACTTATATGTTTTCTATAAAAACATTACATTTTTAATGATTGATTGGTTCTGTGTATATATTTATGTGTTTTGAAGCAAGGATACTTAAGGACGAAGGAAGAGTGTTTAAATGGATCTTCTTAGGGTACTGATCTGATGGTACTTTTTTTAGGTTTTTGGAAGGGGTGTGGGGACTGGTTGTGGTGGTTCTGAACCAGAAGTTTTGACTAAAAAGGTATGCTTGGTGCTATTTATTTGCCTTTTTCTATTATTTGAATTGGCTTTACTTTGTTTTTCTTTTTCTTATCAGAATTTTGTCTAATTTTTTCTTTGTTTCTCTAATGTTGTAGGAAAGAAAACTAGAGGAACCAAACATTATGTGCCTCAGAGGAACTCTGTCATTTTTCTTGATTTCTCTGTTACAATGATACTATAAGCCTATTTTGAATTTTCTTTTTGGCTAAGAAGTTCCTCTGTTAAAACTCTTGTGTCAACCTCATGGATTCCCTTCAAACTCATGTGGCACTTTTGAAGCCATTACCAACTAGATTGTGTCATCTTCAATATTGCATAACTATAGTTGATTTTTCTGTTGTGTTATTAAAATAAAATAGTTGATTTTGTGGCTTTCTTTTTGGATGACAACATTACAATAAAGAAACATGCAATGTAAATGTTGGTGTGCAATATTTTAATATTAATTATGTGTTTTTTGGTTACATTTGTTGAAATGTTACAAAATAGTTATAGTAACATTTTTATAATGTTGCCTTTACAAAAAAAAATATCACTAAAGTTGTTTAGTAACAATTTGAAAATGTCTCTATTTAAAAAATATATATTACTAAAGATATGTAGTAACATTTTTATAATGTTACCTTTTTATATAAAAAAAATGTTACTAAAAAGATTTAGTAACACTTTTAAAATGTTACATTTTCATTAATTAAATGTTACTAAAGCTATTTATTTAGTAACAATTTTATAAATGTCTCAATTGATATGTAAAAATGTTACTAAAAGTTATTAGTAGCATAGGGTATAGGTAACATTTGATATAATGTTACTAGATGATATTAGTAACATTTTTTGTAGTTTAGTAAGGTTTCTTAAATGTTACTAATGATCATATATGTAGTAGTGTGATAAGGATGTGTGGTTACTTATATAATGATGTGATTTTATGCACATATGTATAATATGGTATGACGTGGTATGATATGATGTAATTGCATGATGTGGTGAGTACGTTTAATCATATGTAAGATACAATATGTATATAAATAAACACTTCTTGCATTTTATCCCAACTCTTAAGGACCTCTTTTATGATAGTTACTTATAACGTGAAAGGTTCTTAAATTTAAGAACTAACTCTTAGCAACATAGGATGTTACATAAATGTCACATGCTAAACATATGTAAGATACAATAAGTCTAAGATACATAGTTAGATATTTATGAAGAAATCATAAAACATGATAAGCATATAATTGCAATTCTGCTAATCCAAATTAAAGCATACTTTAAATTCATATGTGTTAGTTAGATAATTATTGGTGATGTTAAATGCAAAATATTGTGTATCAAGTAGTGACTAAGATATTATGTACACGAAATTTGGAATTTTTTGTTGTTAAGGGAAGCATTAGCAGAGTATAGTAGAAAAACATGGAAACTAGGAAAGGAACTACTGAGAGGAATATCATAAAGTTTGGGATTGATTACATGGAGGATATAATGCTCCTGGATTCTGAGTTGCAAATGATAGCTACCAATCTATATCCACCTTGTCCTCAACCTGAGCTTGCAATGCGAATACCCCCATTCTGATCATGTCCCCTTCGTAAACAAGAGATTCTGTTAGAAATAGAGAGAAAAAAAAAATATATATATATATATATATATATATATATATATATATATATATATATATATATATATATATATATATATAATGTTTATA
>Ga0214544_1001479_pt1 | contig 48940 bp, 25 predicted proteins | sample CNSS3metaG_FD_160074 | JGI IMG/M metagenome (GOLD analysis project Ga0214544, IMG submission 160074) | Root nodule microbial communities from cowpea collected in UCLA plant growth center, Los Angeles, California, USA - CNSS3 | ecosystem: Host-associated > Plants > Roots > Nodule | place: USA...
TTAATGTTTGCAAATTTAATAAATGTTTTGGTTCTCATTAAATTTTATTTGGTATTATAATCTAAAATGTAAACAATTATAATTTATTTCAAAGTATTTGATATCGAAGAAACAACTATACTCCTAAAATTGAATATTTGATAATATTATGTTTCCTTTACCGTAATTTTTTATTATTTTATAAAAATTAATTAAAATTAATATTAAAGTAGTAAGAAAATGGGTACGGGTATGAGTACAAGATTATACCCGTTACCCGGGGATGGGGATGAGACAAAAGTTTGATACCCATTGAGTTTGGGTATGGGTATGGGGATGAATTTTTTTTACAAAGATGGGTATGGGATAGTGAAACCCGTTCCCGCCCCACCCGTTGCCATCCCTAGCCTAACATGTACAATTCAACCTTCACAACCATTCAACTTATATTTTTAATTTACATTAAACTCAAACTAATACAAGAAAAAACTATAATAATTAGCTATACTTGTCAAAAATACATTTAAATCTCAATTTAATAACTATCAGCCTTAACATGTATAATCCAATCCATCAAACCAACTTTTTCAACAAGAATATGCAATTCAAAATATTCGAAAATAATAATCTATTCAACCAATACTCAAATGACACAAATTCAAACAAAAAATCATACAAACCAATTGCTAATTTAGTTGCCAATTTCAGCATTCGACTAAATTACAATTTTTTTTAGTTTAATAATGAGAGAGAGAAATGTTAAGCAATTGCTAATTTAGTTGCCCATTTCAGCATTCCAATAAATCAAAATCTAATTCCTCCTCTATTATTAAGGTTTCACCTTTAGACTTTTGTTCCTTCTTTCCCCTTTCCATGGCCAAACTAAACAATATCAAAGCTGTGAAGAAACACACCCCGAGGTATAAAAATCACTTTTGCATAAGAGATTCTCTCCATTAGAAATTACCACGAGGATGTCCATTAAATATATCTCATCTATTTTTAACTTTTAAACATTACTTTATAGTTTAAAATAAATTAATTGAGTACGTGACAATAGATGATCCCAATCCTTTGGCTCAAAATGATTGAATTTTTGAGATTGGGAAAAGGTAGATGAACATTTAATACAGTCTACATTCACCCATCATCACCATTCTTATAAGTGACTAGAAAACTTATAAACAAAAAAAAAAATAATAATAATAAATAGTCATTAATGTGTGTATGAGATTGTATCACACTGTTATTCTTTTCAAGTCAACTAATGTGCAATCTTTTTTGATAGTAAACATGTAAAGTTTGTAAATGAAACTTTTACATTGTTATTGCCAACATATTTTATTCTATTTTAAACTTTTGTGGGTTACACCAAGGTAAATTTTCATTCAATTTACTAGCAATTACACAAATGAAAGGACAAAAGGAAAATACAAAAGTGACAATGATCATAAATATTTCCATTAATTTGGAAATCTATTCGCCTTTTGAAATTGTAGTAGTGGACATCACACACTACACAAAGTTTGAGACAAAAAGTTAAGGTCTAACAGTTCTCCTTCTAATTTTGAAATGAGTATAAAAACTAATTTAGTCATTGAAATTGTATCTCTTTTATGTATAATTAAAAACTAAGAAAAAAATTGAAGTTCATAAAAATTTTATTTTGTATCCGAATCCGAGGGTTAAGAGAACGAGGATGGATGTTTATTTAGAATTACTTTTTCATTCTACAAATATCGAAGATGTACCATTGATGAAGTTTATTTTTGATATTTTTTACGGTATATTTTATAAAATTAATGATATTTTAATCTATATTTTTTATACACTTTTAATCTATCATTTTAATCATTGTTTAATTTTTTTCTTTTTTCTTTTTTTAATGGTATAATATGATCATTTAAGAATGATTGAAATAATAGATTAAAAATTAAATTAAAAAATCATGTTATAATTTTAAAAAACGAAAAAGCAAGATCCACTATTAAAATTGTAGTGTCGGTTTTTTAGAGCACATTTGATTTTATTACATAGACAAGATGAAGATGAAATTAGTACAGTTTGATTACACGCAACCGTGCAATAAAGATAGTGAAGTGGTTACTTCTTGTGGTCCACACAAACCACAATAATTTCCGACATCAGATGTTATAATTATGTTTCATAACAAAGCGTGGTGAAAAGTTTTGTTATAATGTGACCTAAAGAGATGTCCATTTCCCTATGATAAATTTTTGGTTTCTTAAAACTATTTATTTGTTTTGTTTCGGAACTTTGGATAGTGATGCTTCATCCACCCCTTAATCATACCTCCAATAAACATCTTTTTAAAAATTAAACTTTTGAGATGTAATCCAATACTCTATAATTATAATATGATTATAGTCATTTTTAGAAGGTTTTGTCTTTGATCATTCACAGTGTAATAATTATGGAGTGGTAATTAAAGATTTTTGGGCACATCGAAAAGTAGGCTTATCATTTTATAATCTTCTTCATGAACTATCAACAACCATTTTGCATCTTCTTTCTACATTTTTTCTTTCATCTGTCTATATTTCTTCTGCATTCATGGGTGAAAAACATATCATCCAAAAAGGACTGACAAAAGGACTCTCGGTACAGTGAATCAATCACCCCTTGGAGTGCTAAAAATTGAATTCAATGTCCTACGTTTAACAAGTTTATTTGGTCGTTATATATATATGAATGAGATATTCGTTGGTGTTGAAAATTTAAATTTAATTGGAACATCTGAAAAAGTAATTATCAAGTTTGAACCAGTCAAGATAAAATTCTTGCCATTTTGTAAATTGACAGACAATTTGCAAAAGTAAAATACCTTGTGCAAATTTAAAAGCATGATGTTTAAGCCTATAAAATATTTTATGAACTAATAAACATTATATATTATTTATGCTAAATCAATCTATTGGTTGGTCAACCATTTTAAAAACAATTAATTAGATCCCTTTGACAAGACTCTTAGGAAATTCTAACAGAATACTTAATTACAAATAATTTACTTGTATAAAATCTAACTAAAAATTGTAAAAATATAAAACTACTTAAAATTCAAATAGTTCCGGAAAAATAAAAGAATTTAACCTAATTTTTACTTTTTGAACTTGAAATAGTATACTATTTAACTACAGATATATATATATATATATATATATATATATATATATATATATATATATATATATATATATATATCCGATACTAAATTTACTAACTTTTAAACACAGAAATTTGATATTTGCAATGTTATTTGAGTGATGAGTAAGCTGAATCAATATTAAGAATTTCAGATATTACAAAATAAATTGAAGAGAAAGACTCCCTATTATACTATATTGATATTCTGTTTAACTTTGAACCTTTAACCGCAAATTTGGCATTATCTTGAAATAAATAAGCTTTCGTGATTATCAAACCAGTTAAATAAGTAATAAATACCTATAGCGATCACATAAGTTTCTGTTTAAAAGTACAATTAAATTAAATAAACAGAATATATAAATTAAATGATATTTTAACTATAAATTTAAAAAAAAAACACACATTTTCATTATTTAAACTAAAGTAATTATAAATGTGTCTAAATTTTATTACATAATTAATACAACAATTAATATAATAGAAAAACAAAAAACAGATACCAAAAAACAGTTACAACAATACAAGTGAAATTGCAACAAAAATGTTTACACTACAATAGTATCCTCTTTTATGTTTATTAGCATAGAAGTACAGATATAGATAAGAAAACCAGTTTTTTTTTTTATTAAAACAAAATAGGAAAATAAACTTTGCTGGCATTCTATTGAAAATGTAAACGCGGAAATACAATATAAACAAATAATGACTATACACCAAGACGAGAGAAAAGGAGATGAATGAAAATAATGAAATATTTTCCATTTGATTGTGAAGCAAAAAGAAAGAGAAAACAATAATGAAAAATTGAACTAGACTACACAAAACTGTACGAATTATCTCACTTCCATTTGAGAGACTGCCTGATGCCTGTATAAATGAGTCCTAAAGACCTCCCAATCAAGGTAACTAAAAAGAATGAGATAGCATCACTCACTTTATCAATAACTGCTCTAATTATGGGCATGGTGATGTCAGACAACTCCAAGAAAAGGCTGAAGTAATATCGCCTGCAATACATAAATTAACACCAATTACACTTTTAATCAAACTTCCTCCAAAATCAGTTTTTCTAAACTGAGAAAGGGTGCGGGCTTGTACCTTTATTTCATCTAAACTATCATGGTCTTAACAGGCTCAAAATTTGAAAGGGTTAAATATGTTTTTGGTTCCTCAAGTTTTAGTGAATTTTGGAATTAGTCTCTCTTCGAAACTTGATACCAATTTAGTCCTTCATTTTTAGAAATGTGTGGATTTAGTCCTTCTTATCAAATTTTGTTAAGTTTATTTGACATTGTAAATGCATTTTATGATAATACTTAAGTTAACACTGAAGCGAAAGTGTGTCAAATGGTGTAAACAATTCAAATACTATCATGAAATGCGCTTGAAACATCAAATAAACTTAATAAAAATTGATAATAAGGACTAAATCCACACATTTCTAAAGATGAAGGACTAAATTGGTATCAAGTTTCGAAGAGGGACTAATTCCAAAATTCATTAAAACTTAAGGGACCAGAAAGATATTTAACCCAATTTGAAAATAGATATACCCAAATTGCTCAAATTAAAGGACCCTTGTTTAACTATAACAGGAATATAGGTATACAGGCTAGCAGACTTGATCTACAGACCAATAGAATGGTCCACGGGCCGAAAACAACATAAAATTTTGAAAATATTTGTGATATAAAAAAAAAGTAGTAACAGATGGTTAAAAAACCTGAATTTTTTTAGGATGTTATAAAACTAAAAAAAAGTCTAAAATTCAATAAAAAAATAATATTAAAAAAACATCGATTAATGAAATAAATAGTTCAACAGAAAATAGTCAATACGCTCAGTAATGGTTTTAACAGTAATAAAAAACTCATAATTTAATTTTGTTAATTCATTGTAAAATAATTTTAAGCTAAATAAAGCACATTTAAAAATTACGCATTGGTATAAATTACTTTACAAATTATTAATTTTTCACCCCTTAAAACATATAATTTTAGTAATTTAGATAATCTCTAGATTTCTTATAATTTTCTATTATTTTATTACTTAAAATATTATTTAAAATAAAAAATATTAATTTAACTACTACTAGTTCAACTACCGTGGAACAAATAAACCATTAACCAATACTTGTGTTCCAGCAGACAGAAGCTAAAATATGTCATTTGCTAAGAATTTAGAAGTCTAATTAGGACCCAACAGTACCAGTAGAGAAATTATTCGCCAAGTTAAACCCAACGTAGTATATTTAGCAAAGCATGTGTCAAACAATTTAATTTAGATAACAGTTGGCAATAAGGACTACAATTATGCACAAAGAAAAAATGTGGAACTCAATTGAAAAAATTGGACACGCAGGTCTGATAAATTTAAAGATATGATTTGATGTCTCCAATCATTTGAAGATGAAGACTTGATGGAGTTTGCTTCAACCTTTATGAATATTTGATGATTTTATTGTTTGAATCTTGTTGAGTTGTAATTCTTAGGTTTAGGGTTTGTTTGAGGGACGGTGTGACGGTTGATCTTCATATTTTATGAGCTAAAATTGTTTTCAAAAAAAAAAAAAATCTGAATTTAGTTTTGTTTTTGGAAGAGTTAAAGTTTTTAAAAGTTCAATTCACCTCTCTTGAACTCACTACTTTTCTAGAAGTTTCTAAATAAACATAACGAGAAATGCAGTAACAAGATTTAATTAAGCATGGATGTAGCAGGTGAAGAGAAAACATACCATCCTATTAGGGCTCTTAATTCCTTGGTCCGCTTTACAGGCATTGAGAAATGGCTAATCTCAATGCAATGTAATTCAGGTGACCTTGTTTTCGAATTTTGCTGGGTAAGCTTCTTCCACCAATTTTGCTCTTCGGTCTGAATACTGTCCGTTAGATCAATGGGTTTGCTCTCAAGAATACACAGGTCGAAACGATCCTCATACATTGACACTACTGTGTCCATGTTGTGGCACAACCACTGATTCAAAGCCACCTGATAACAAGAATATCACCAAAAGTCTTGGTGAAATTTCATACAAAATTTAAAATAAATAATAAATGTATGCCAGAAATAGGCAAATCTCACAATAAATTTGACTCTTCACTATTTTGGGGTGCCAAAAAAGAGTTTGGTATTTAAATGAAGCACTAAAAGCTCGTTAACATATATCATTTGGTCAGAACTTAATTCTCAAAAGTAATGCAAAAAATACATATTTTGTGCCCATAAGAAATTATTTTAATAAACTGTCATCATCTCATCTATCTCACACACACACATAGCATGTAATAAATTTCAGGCTACAAAATTCGTAATTTAAAGATGTACATTTTGATTGGTAGGATTAGTAAGAATAATTTTTTTTTTTCATGTGAAGTTAACCCTGACTAAAGACCAAATACAAACTGTCCATATTACCTGTTCTCTCCCCATACTACTCAATATCAGGAAAACATAAGTTATGGGAATATAAAAATAGAACAGGGACAATTCCAGTTTAGCTGATTTTATGAAAAGAATTTGGCCACAGCTCCAAAAACGCATCAACAAAAATGGAAAACTTTATTTCAAGTGAATAATTGCTTTTAATAGAGGAGCTGAGGAACCATAGAAACTTGTCACAGAAAAGTATACATATTCAGTTGCTACAACTCACCATGGGCAGCCAATGACCAACATGGGAAAGATACAGAAAAAAGATCCACAGGCTTGAAATTTGAAAGCTACATTAAGTACCTCGTTACGTAGCTTTTGGAGTTCTCTGGTGGATAAAGCACATAATGACATATCCAAGCTATTGGTTTTACTTGACACATCACTATCAACCGAATTGAACTCCAGATATATGCTTGCAACCCCATCTGCTAGAGCTACTACTAAATCTTCTAAAATAGAAATCCCATGCACAGCAAATATACACGAATCATAATAGCAATCCTCCCTGATAATAGATGGATGACTAGTGAGTCTCTTAAATCAGGAGATTACTAAGAAAGGGAATAAACATTCAAATTCATCCTCCAAAGTTACACACCAGCAGAGTAGTCTGCCAAAGATTTTTATTCTAAACTATTCCTTCCTCAAAGTTATAAAATAGTCACCAAAAGTGACCTTTAGACTCACCATTTTAGTCCACTTAAAGACAAATATGGTTGATTTAAATTTGAGGGACCAGCTTGGATTATAACTCTTTGAAAGACTTATGAGCTGACGCACACATAACTTAGGAGGACAAACTTTATGGTTTGCTATATAAAAATATAATTTTAAAGTTACAGTGCATTAATAGAAAACTGCATAGCCATGGACACAAAATATGCCAATGTGGACACTAATCGTTGATCTAAAACAGATATCCTGAATATACAAGGCCAGATTTGTAGATCCTGGGATCTAGAAATTAGAATGCAAACCACATAGATAAACAATGAATAAAAAAATAGATAATAAGGTTGATTTTACCTGAGAGAACCAAAAGTAAGATACCAAAGTAATTCCGAATATAGATCTTTCTTGCCAGACCTTGCAATGCTCTCAACAACGGTGCTATCTCCTTTCACCTTTTCAAGTATCATAGACGCAAGTTCCTAACAATAATGTCAAACTAGAGTTTCATTATCTGTTTGAAAGAAGATTATGAAGGATAGAGGCTTTTGTCTGAGAACCCAAAAGAATCACCCCCAACTTGGAGAGAAAATAAGAGCCCCTAGTTTTTACTGTTTTCTGTTTTATTATTTAAAAACTTAATAAATTATATTGGATAACAATTTGTAATAATAAATAATGTGTTAGGGAAAAAATAATAAAGTTAAAGTTTGAAGTTTTTGGATTAAATTTATTTTTTTAATTAGTATAAAATAGTATACAATTTATTTATTTGTTTGCACTCTCTTCCACTCATCCAAACAAGAGAAATTTCTCCACTTCTTTCTTTTGTATTTCTCTCCATTCAAACCCAATGTTTTCTATTCAATTTTTTTTTTTTATTTCCATCCTGCTTATTTTTCTCCTCCTTGTTTAACTCCTCATCCAAACAAAGCATAAAAGTAGAAGCTCCTGCGGTTAGCTTCAATAGAAGTTGTACCTTTTGCTCTTCTATTCATCAAGGCTCAAAAAAACAATCTTATCTAGAGTTGTATTGACCTACCTTCTCCTTTCAAAGAAAATAAAAGCCTGAAAAAGGTTGGGTTAAACACTCCCTAAATGAAACAATTTTTTCCATCATCCCTTCAAATCTTGTGCCCTCTTCAGATATCTTTTCTAACATTGAATTCAGCTCTTCTAAGCGTCCTTTAGAGAGAATTGCAAGATCAACGCAATATTTTATCTTGAGAATTGCTATATACATGCGCATACATAATACCACAATCTCAATTACTAATTTTCTAATCAATAATTATAATTACACACTTTTATCCTTCTAAAGTAAACTCCTGACTTTGAAAGAGCCGAATTGACTATGTTATATATTTTATGGAATTTTGTTCAAAACCTGAAATTAGAACATTGTTGAAATTGTATTTATCTTACAATTTAATTACTTATCTGTGTTATGTTTTATATTTCTATATTTCTTATAATATATCCTCCCATCCACACTCTTATTCTAGTTTGAGAGATTTAGTTGTACCCATATCCATGTAACCCAAACTTCATTCAAATGCACTAGCAGTAAGGACAAAAGTTGAGTATTGAGTGATGTTATACTTAAAATAAATACCTTGTCAGCATTTCCCTTTAGAAGGAAAAATTCCTTTTCCAGCCACGCAGCACAGATAGGGTGACAGGATCTCTGAATTATTTCTGAAAACCTCCCAAACAGACCATCCATACCAACAGTTCTGGATATGCTTAAGATATTGTTGACCTGGAAAACAATTTGAAACAATTGATAATAGCAATAACATAATTGAAAAAATAGCATACACCTACTTAATCATTTAGGCATGCATTTATACTGTATAGAGAATCAAACGTTGGGAGTATTTTTTTAATCTTGTGATAACATAATAGTTAAGTTTTGCAGGTAAGTTAGAAATTGAGAATTCAGCTATGTATTAGAATGAAGTAAATGATGTACTAAAGGAGTTATTTGGATATTGGTAAAAATAGTTGTATAGCATTCATTAAGATTTCATTCAAATAAATACGTATAAATGAAAGATATTTCCCAATATATTAATCTTATTCAGACTTTTGAACACTAGCTCAATAAAGGCATGGTAGCAAAGACATATTTAGAAAACACATTTCAAACGTTTATTACAACAGATCCAGTGGTCATTCCAATTTGTCAAAATTCTATATTATACCAAAATAACATAATATATGCATATGACAATATTGAAGAAAATAAAGACAATTCCTGCCTCTTCTTCAACTTGCTGAAAAGCTGCCCAAAGCAACCTTAACTTTGGACCCCTGGCAACAGCACTTAAACTCAAGGGTTTCTTGGCAGATTGAAGGATGATGTCTCCAGAATAAGCCTTGTCCTCCAAGGCATTTAGAGAATTCAAAATTTTTTCTCTAACTACATTTAATATATACTTTGACTCAAGTCCATAATTTTGCTTTGCTGAACTGCAAAAGACACAAAAACTCACGTATAATAAACTATAGTTCTTTCTCAACACACCAACCAAAATATTTATCAATTTAAACTGATAAAAACAATTCAACCTTGACGTCTTGGTGTGCTTACCCTTACCTACCAGAAATGTCTGAGCTTTGAGGAAAAACATTTTTATCAGAATTAGTCTTTCGATAACTAGCATCAGATTTCTCAACAGGAATTACTCCAGCCATATAAGTAAGAAATATACTGCCCATCAAAAGCATCTGGTCAACAACTGGAACCAAACGAGAGGTTGTTGCACCACCAAAGTCAACCAAAGCCCCTAAACCAATGCACTTTATCGGAAGTTGCTGAGTACGAGTAGTGAATTTCAAATCTGTGGCACCAAATACACTTCTGGAACACGAGAAATATTAAAAGGTCAGACTGCCAAATTCATAATAGCTGGCATGAAAAGCATCAAGGATCACTGTTGATCGCATAAATGGGAAACTGATACTCATACTTCTAACCAATCAACATTACATATAACTAAAAACAGAGTGAATTAGCAGAACCATCAATGTGGAATGTATTTAGAATCTACTAAAGGCAAAAAAAAAAAGCATGCAAAGAAATGAAATGCAGGTTTAAACGAAAAGCAATATAATTTTCTATCCACACCATGAAGGCGAATGCGAACTTCAGGAATTCACTTTTAAATTTCAAAAAAAAGTGCTAGGCAAGAATTAGGACAAGCTAGTTCTCATTAATGTGCCCCTTCAAGTGCTGGAGGGAGGAAATAGAAGATTCAGAGCTAATCACACATGTAAAGAGAAAAAAAAAAGTAGGAAAACTCCAAAAAGAAAAATATATGATTAAGAGGAATGAAACCTTTGAACAGTCTTGAGATTTGTAAGCTGACCCGAGAAGCCTCTCCGAGTAACTAGCCTTCTCTGAGTATTCAGCTTAACACAGAATGCGGAAGCCACACATTCTGCCATTGGTAGACACGTTACTGCTGCACACTCAACACATTGCACTGCCCTACACGCGTATTTGATCAACCTGAACCCCAAAAAAACCAGAAACAGCAAACACAAAAAATGTATGAAAATAGAAATAGCAAAAATAAAAACCAAACAACCATAAACTAAAGAACAATTCAACATTCAAATAGTAAACTAGAATGAATTACCCCTGACAGGCACACTAGTGAATTTAACAGCAAGAAGGAAACAAAAGCAGACATTCGCATTCTTACTGTGAAACAGTTAACAACTTCGCAAGGCTCAAGAATCCTAGTAAATAATGCGTAATCCACTAATCGTAACTAAAATGGACAAAACAAAATGCTCATTGGGAGAAACAGTGGCGGGGAAACCAAATTGAGATGCGTTGCAATCATGGTAGGAAAAGTGAAGGCACAATTGAAAGGAGAATGAAAGAATGCGGGTGTGAGAGCGAAGAGTGAAGGGAACGAAGGTTTGGGAATTGATGAGATGAGGATTGAATTTGTGCGTACCTGGTTCGTTTCTTCTTGGAGACTGTTTTCAGAGTACAGTGAAATGGTTGGTAACTAACGGCCAGATTAGGGCTTTAAACCTTCCAAAACGTGGGATACCGATTCGTTTTCGGAGTTGTAAGAACGCACCATTACAATTGGAACCCACATGCTCCGGGTGTTAGAAAACATATTTTGAATTAAGTCACAATACTCCAACAAATTACTTCTATAAAATAATTATATTAACTTCATTTTCTTATTTTTCTGCTTATGAAAAAAATTCAGCTGACTAACTTATAAAATAGATTAAATCAAATTGAAAAAAATAAATAGTAATTTAAATTGAAATGGATCAATTTTTACTTGATCTATTTAGCTTTGATCTAGCCCAAAAACTAATAAGTGATTCTATTTGAAAATAATAATTATAATTTTAAAAAACGTGAAAAAATATTTCTTTATTATGTATATATATTAAATCACTAAATCTAAAACTTAAAGTTAGTTTAGTTGCATAACTTAAATTTCTTTAAAAAAAAGTTTTTTCTGAAAAATTTATTTTTTACCTTGTCTTTGGATGAAACATTTTAACAATGCTGAAAAATTGAAATACATTCTATTTGAATTGTTTGTAATTAAATTTCTTTCATTTTCTAAATAACTTGTTTGGATAAAAAAACTAAAATATCTTACATTTCAATATCTTGTTTGGATAAAATAATTGAATTTCTTGTGAGATAAAATTTTATTTTAACAATATTTATTTTAGGCTTAATTATGTTTTGAGTTCATGATAAATTTGGAAACGGGCTCGACAACCTAAATGGGTCGAGCCGACCCGACGACTCAACCGAACCCGCTGACCCGTCTTGGTTGTCAAGTCGGTTCGGCTCGTCTCTGTCTTCGAGCCCACCTGACTCGTCTAGGTCGTTAGTCCCTTTTGGGTCATCGGATTCGCTCGACCCGTTGATGTCGTCAGGCCCACTCGGGCGATGTGGGTTGTTGGGCTTGATCGACTTATTTGAGTTGTTAAGCCCACTCGACCCGTATGTGTCATTAGGTCATCTTGGTTTGTCTGAATCGTCGAGCCTGCTCGACCCGTTTGTGTCGTCAAGTTGGTCTGATTCATCTGGATCGTCTAGCCAACCCAACCTGTCATGGTTGTCGGGTTTGTCGGGTCCATTTGGAGTTTAGTGAGAAGAATTTCAAATTCCACCTTTTTTTAGGGCATCTGAATTTCTTCTAATTTACCTAATTGAAATACTTCAAAAAAATGCATGCATTTTAAATACTTTTTAATTTCTCTATCCAAACAAAGCATTTCATCACAAAAAATTTCAAATTCTCCAAATAAATGAATCACTCTCTTGAATTGTTTCATCCAAACACACCATTAACTTATATCATGAGCCCAAATTATTTTGGCTCATTTACAATATGACAAGGTTAGAATAATTTTTTCATTTGATCTATTATATTGAGTCGTGCCGCTAGTTTTTGTTTTCCAGTTCTGAGAAAAAATTAACTTACTACTAAGTAATTAAATTGCATAGATATATATTAGAAAAGTGTTTTATTTTTCCAGCTCTTAAATAGAATATTTTTTCTTTTATCAAATCTAAGTCCCGTAGTATTGGGAGAGGAAAGGTGAACATCTCGGTCAAATATTAGATTATATGTGTTAGGACAAGTGATTTTGGTGTATGAATTTGATGAAACAAGTGCATGTGATCATATATGGTTGATGAAGATACATTGATGATCAAGCTAGGGAGGATATGCTATATTTGGAATTGACTTGAAGATCATGAAGTTCGAATTTTGTATTATATTCGTAGACTATATCACATATGATAGATGTTTGTTATCTTGTATGTGCCCTTTTCAATTTGTTAAAAAGGTTTTTAACAGGTTAAAAGGATTAATGCATATAGTTTTTGTATGAATGTATTCAATTAGTTGAATTGTTATTCAATTGATTGATTTCACTTAAGTCAAGTAAAATCAGCAGATTGTATGGACAAATCAACCTGTTGAATTCACTCATGACTAAGCTATATAATTCGATTTTTCAGAGAGTTGAGTAACACTTGAGATTTCTGAGCGTGAAAATTAGTGATAAGAATTTGGAAAACTCCCCCTTTTTGGATTACACAGTTTGTAGCTAGTGTTTAAAGATCTTGATATCTTGGAGCAAAGTTTTGCTTGCTTAAAGCTAGAAGAACATGTGTTTGGTTGGCTAGGGAGAGCCTCCATCAGGTTTGATTGTTCTTGTGCTTCTGTGTGGTTCCTAATGTGATTTCAGGTCTGTAAGGGAGATTCTTACAATGTAGGGGATAAGATTGTGAGATTCAAAAATCTTGGTGTTTTACTTTATACAAAAGTGTACTTTTTGAGGGATTTTGTAAAACTTTTGATATAGTACATGATCAGGCTCAGGTTATCCTAATAAACTGGATGTAGTTCAGATATTGAGTGAACCGGTATAAAAATAAGTGTGTGATCCTCTCTCCCTTATCTTTGTCATCATATAAATCTCAAGAAAATTCATTAAATCAATCTTTGTAAGGTGTGAGTGTGTTTTTACATTATCTGGTAATATCAATAAGTTGAATATATTCATTGGAACGTATCTTGTTTGATAAAGAATGTTGTTTGAGTGAGTTTGGTGCTTTTTACGTTTCTGCATAATTTTCCAGAATATCAGTTGATTGATTTTATCTTTTAATTTGTTGAATCATATTGCATGAACATATTAATCTACTGTTTTTGTTTTTAATCGACTGAAAAGTGTGATTATGCAACAATACATTTCTGGTTTACTGGTCAATTAAATTCACTTTGAAAGGATTTTCAAAAGTTTTAATTGGACATATTTTTTAATACTCAACCAATTCAACCCCCTATCTTGGATTAAAAAGATCTTTTAAATCTATAATATGATGTCACACATTCACGCTGACAACATTATCTTAAATATAATTTACATTGGATAATAAAAAATTAAGATAGTTAATCATGCAAAGACACTCTAAAACTAGACAATCATGTAAACTCTAGGCCCATTCATACTAATATAGGTACTATAAATAGTCATTGTTCACAAGTTACGTCAATAAACTCATTCTACTATATTGGAAGAAGACACGCAAGCGAGAGTTACTGGAAATACTTTAGTCTAAGGAGCATAGGAAGGCAAGAAGGTAAACATGTGTAAGTCACAAGTGCACTTCGGTGCTACTGTGGAGTCAGGACAAATTTATATGCATAGTATCTACTACAAACATGGCAAGCAACGAAAGAGTAATTGAAACCGAAGTACCTGGCCAACAATTTCAACTAAATGGCCATGCTTATGGAGTTAGAGAGAATTAACCAATTTAGAAAAACGTAACATCAAGGAGATGGATGCAGTAAAAGTAAAAAATGCAAAGACGAAGAGGAAGCTAGATGAGAAGGTAGAAGGGAGAAAAAAGTCAACCACAACCTAGTAAGACACATAAATATATTTTGAATTATTATCATGAATATAATAATTAAAATAATTTTTATAATATCATTTTATATTCTTGTTTTTCGAGAATTTAGGTTTAATATGTCTAATAGATTTATGATAAACTCAATTAATTTATGATAAACTCAATCATCTCGATGTGAATTTTTTTTTATCAATTATAAACTATTGTTTTACTATATAAATTAAAGTGTGTTGACGTGAAAGATTTAACGATTATGAAAAAAATAGATGTGTCACTCTAGTGGTTGTTATCGATGGTAATTATCAAGAGAGAACTACAACAGTTTGAATGAATGAATATAAATGTTGTGTTCTTTTTGTATTACTCATTGGCTAAATGGTAATCTAATGTTTTGCAAGAAAAATTTAACAAGTGTATTCAAACCTCCGTCATTTCGTTAATTGTTCCAAGTAAAATATCTATACAAAACAAAACTTGATGAAATTATATGGGACTTGTAAAATAATACATAACGTCTCAAAACCGTTAAATGAACCAAATGCAAATACACAATGCGGCTATTAGCAACTTTCCAAGGCCATTTACTCTGCATTGAAGAACCTCTTAATACACAATAAGCGACTATCAACAATCCTCCAAGGCCACTTACTCTGTACTAAGGAATCCCTTAGTACACAATAAGCGGCCATTAATAGCTTTCGAAGGCCGCTTACTATGTACTAAGGAGTCCTTTAATACGCAGTAAGCGGCCATCAACAACCTTGAAAGATCGCTTACTATGTACTAAGGAGTTCTTTAATACGTAGTAAACGATCATTAGCAATCTAACCTTGAAAGACCGCTTACTCTCTACTAAGGAATCCCTTAGTGCACAGTAAGCAGCCTCTAACATCCAACCCTAACCACTCAAATAACTAGGCGGCCCAAGAAGTGTCCAGCCTCTCAAACTCACATGTTCGCTTACCAGATACTGCATACTTAGGATCCCCCATAGAGTATGCGGTATCCATCCTTATTGACTCATAAGCTGCCTACAAGCAATTATTGAGGGTTCTTCTTGTAATTTCACCCACTGTCACTGGATCCAGAAATAATTAAAAGAGGTATTTTTGGCTCAAAAGCCCATGCCAGGTAGGATCCACAAGTAAAAAAAGTTATAAATAACATATTGTTATATACATTGATTACGCATTAAAATATTTTATGAATCTCTAATATCACCCGTGCTAACTTAAGCATTAGAGTGTCTTTTGCAGACATCCTTACACCGTCCTCGGAGGTCCACCAGGATAAGAAGAGACTAATCAAGTTCCAGAGTCATTTAGGAGATTTGTGAAATACAACTTAATCTTATAAAAACACATACATCCACAAACATAACATCACAAGATTATACTTGAATGAATGCGTATTCATTTTAATAATATTTATGTTCTCTTAATTTCTTATATTTAACACCTTTATAAATGTTTTTTATTTGAAATTATATTTTGAAATTCAAATAAATAATTTTACAATTTTAAAATTTAATCTGATCACTGCATTTATCAATAACAACTTTTTAAGTTAGAATGTAAATAGTAAAGGTTAAAATAATAAATTATCACATTCCTGTTTTAAATTTAAATCAATTTTATATTTATAATATAAAGACTCCATTAAATTTAGTCTCACCGCAAATTACCATTTTCGTAAAGCAGTTTTATTTAATTTATTTTAAAAAATTATTATTATTCATTCTATAATATCACTTCATGTTCTACACTTAAATGCAATCTAAATAGATATTCATTTACTAAAAATGATTTTTAATCTATTGTTTATTTATATTAACATTACATTTTTCATTAATCGCACTAGACATTGTTATTATTTAGCTATTTTCAATTTTTCTAATTTTTTTCCCTTTTCAAAAGAAAATTAAAAAAAAAAAACCTGATCCACATTCAGACTCCAAAAATTGCATTATAACAAGTTTTTTTTATTATTATTTGGACAAACTTATTTCAGATTAAATTTCTAAAGTGGTCTAACGTGGTAAATAAAGTTTACCAAGTCCACTTTGGGATATTTTTTTAAAAGGTGTATTCTAGAAAGAAAAGAAAATCTCAAGTTTACGTGTTTATTATATTATAATTTATTGATATCAGAATTGGTTGTTCGTCCGAGAAGGGGGAAGGAAAGAGTCTCGTGTTGCGCCTCGTTCTCTCTGACGTTTCCTTCTCCGTTTCCCAAATTTTGAAGTAAAACCCACACACGCTTTTCCTCCCTCACTTTAAAACCCTTCTTCCACGATCCACAAATATTCAACTCCTTCTCTCTCTCTCTCTCTCTCTCTCTGTTTTCCGAGTTGTTAATTTGTTTCCTTCATTGATTGTTCTGATGACGGGGCAGCAATCGCTGATATACAGCTTCGTGGCGCGGGGCACGGTGATTCTGGCGGAGCACACCGACTTCAATGGAAACTTCGCGGAGGTCGCTTTGGACTGTCTTCGCAGGCTCCCTGCTTCCAATTCCAAATTCACCTATAACGCCGATGCTCATACCTTCAACTACCTCAACGATAATGGATTCAGTAATCTCTCTTCCTCCGTAGCTTCTAATGTTTCCACTCCTTCAAGATTTTCATATTTCTGTTATTGTTTTTCAATTCACAATTTTAACTACTTTTAAATTTTTTTGCATGCATATAAGCCTAAACAATTTCAATTAAATAAATTTGAGTTTAATTTTCACTAAATTTTTAAATTAATTAGCGTAAATCACCTTAAATATAATTTTAGACACAGCGTCGTTTAGAATAAGTTCGATAAAGTTAGTTTCCGCAAGCTAGATTTTGGCTTTTAATTAATACTAAATTTAAAAATCTATGTTTTTAAGATAAAAATATATTATTATGTAATTATAAATTTTATTTTGGTAATAAATAATTAATTTTTTATTACATTGTTTATTGTTCCTATTTGTTTTCTAAATATACGACATGCTTTTTTCTATTTAGATAAGTTATTATACTTAAATTAATTTATCTAATAAATATTAATTAAAATTGATTTTTATTTAATTTTTTTATTTTTTAATTGAAATTTTTGTTACACTAAGTTCCTTTTACACTTTTTATATAATATAATTATGTAATGAAGTATTAATTATTTTAATTTTTAATATCAGATATTAGATATATTAAAAAAATATTAAAAATTATGTAATCATTAATATAATCATTAATTTTTGGTATGGAATTAAAAATAATTAATAATAGATAAAAAAATACAGATAAAAGAAGTATAAAAGATAAAAATAGAAAAATCTTAATAAAATAATTTCTAATTTATAAACTAGATAAACAAAAACATTCTAAAATAAACTATTTTGAACTACCTTATAAAACACATTTGTATTTATCAAACTAGTTTATGAGCTAATCATCTAGCACCTACTTTATTATTCTTACTAAATACACTTTTTACAATGATATAAAAATTATATAAATTGAAAATGTATTTAAACTAAATTCTTAAAAAAACAATTATTTTATTATACTTACAATTATTACAATTATTCTTCTTCAAATTTTAGGGAGATTAACTTTCGTTTATTCTATCGTCCTCTCAAGACAAAACAAAAGTCGTGTTTTGTCAATGTAAACAAAATCATAGCATTAACAGCCAGAATTAATTTCATTCATGAAATTAATTATAATTATTATAGAAATTAATAAAGTTATCATATATAAAATCTATAACTAACTAATGACATAAAATCTTAATTATTTCTACATTTTAATTTTTTTTTAGAAAATTATGTATGAATTGAGAATATATATATATATATATATATATATATATATATATATATATATATATATATATATAATCGTTAAAAGTATTTTTTAGTTACTAAATTTATAAACGAAATTACAATATGTTTCTCTCTTAAATTTTTATACAATTTTATGTTCAAACCTTATTAAATAAATAGATATAATTATTTTAATTTCATAATGATAATTTTGTTATTGCACTTGTCAAAATATGTTTTATACTCATATTTGAGTTGAATAGAAATAACTCGTACATCAACCTAATACATGAAAATTTTTGATGTAATTGGGTTATGATATTGTATTCATTTATTTCTAAGAAATTCAAATTTTGCATAAACATAAAACATATTTAACTTATAATTTATTATATTTTGTAACAATTATCTTAAAAACATATTAATATTAATTATAAAAGTTTTCCGATGAGAAACAGTAAATTTTCAATTCTTTATGTTAATCTTAGAAGTTGTATTCAGTGCAGGTGTCATATCGTACAGGTTGTTTGTTTTTATTTTTCTTTTTCTGTCTGCGGATACTTTGAATTGCTCGGTTAATCTTGGAAACGGTCTTAAGGAAAATTTTAATTTCCATATTTTCATATTGTTGACTCGTCTTCGTTTGTGTTGTATCATATGGACTTTTTAAAATTTTATTTAAAAGTCTAGTACTTTTTATTTTTCTAAAGGTTTGGTTATTATTAGAGTTTTTGTTACTACAGTATCAATAAAAAAATAAGAACACACTTTTCACTAACGTTTTATTATAAAGTAAATTTTATAAGACTTTTACAAAATCTGGGAATCTCACTATTTATTTAATGAATTTTTTTCTTATTTTCTATTTTGTAATAAATGTGAACCTTTTATCAATACAATAGAGTATGTATTACTAATATTTAAAGAATGATTAAAAAAACGTATTTTCTTTTTGGCCTAAACTTCGTAATTTATATTTATTTATATAAAATTAATTCAATCATGACGTGAGACAATTTATGTAACAGAAAAATTATATTTGATTTTGTCCGGTCAATTAAAAGGTAAAATATATTATTGATAGTAGGCTTAAAAATATGTAACATGACTCAATTTAAAAGTAAAATATATTATTTAGTTGAGAAATTAAATAAACTATAGCGACATTCAAACTAATTGAACCATTCTTTATCACTATACTTTACATCGCCGTGCCCCACCCCATATAGTAGTTTTTGATTGCTGATTGTAAAACCTAATTCAATATTCATCACATGTTCGTCTTAATGTATTTGAATTGATGTTAAGTTATTATAAATATTAACATATTACCTAACTGTTCGTCTTAATGCAATTTTTTAGATAAATGTTTAGCTTCATGTTAAAGAACTGACTTAATCTCTAGAATTAATTTTGAATTGAAATAGTTTTAAGTAGCTTTTATACTGAATTAATAATTTTATGCTAAATTTCATTATTGACTATTTTTAGAATAAAATGATTTAAATTGATTGATCTTTCATAAGAGATGAAACATAAGGATATGGTTGTTGCCACAATTTCCAATTCAAATATCTTAAGACATTAAATTTAAGGATATTCATACTTGTATAGTTTAAGAGTAAAGCTTTGGTACTAACATGCATGCTGAAAGTACTTTATTTTAGTAGAATATGGTTAACCTCTACTGAAATTTATGTTTCTAATTTGTACATGTTTCCTTGTGAATTAAACCACAAATAGTTGAACTCACACGATCTATTATTTTTAGCTTACTGTGTTGTGGCAGTGGAATCCGTTGGTCGCCAACTTGCAATGGCATTTCTTGAACGCATCAAGGATGACTTTAGCAAGAGATATGGTGGAGGAAAAGCTGCAACAGCCACTTCTAAAAGCTTAAACAAAGAATTCGGGTACTTATTATGTTTACATTGTTCTGTAAAGCAAATGGGGCCTCCAAGTGTTTGATGAATTGTACTAATAAACAAAGCCTTTAACTGTTGTGTGGGGTTTTAGACCCAAGTTGAAGGAACATATGCAGTACTGCGTGGAACACCCAGAAGAGGTTAGCAAACTAGCGAAAGTGAAAGCTCAGGTTTCTGAAGTCCAACAAGCTATGCGAGCAAACATTGATCAGGTATGTATAGTGTTAAGTTATTGAACCTTCTTTCAAATCATATTTTGCCAATCATTGTGTTATGTCTTAGGTTCTTGATCGTCAAGTGAAAATTGATGTTTTGGTGGACCAAACTGAGAATCTTCGCGATCAGGTACTTTTACATCTTCACACAAATTAAATAAATGTGTATTTGGTTTTCTTAAAGTGGTTGAAGTCTTTTTCACTTATTTTCATCTACTTTGACCAAACCTGTTCCTCGATTTGTTACATGTGATTATCATGGATCATAACTTGCATTAGTCATCTTCACATGTGGAAAAAGATTTGTGGGGTGTAATTGGTATGTAATTTTGTATGGTTTTGCAGGCTGATACTTTCAGGGGAGTCGGAAACCAGTTAAGGAGAAAAATGTGGTATCAGAACATGAAGATAAAGCTTATAGTACTCGCCATCATTATTGCCATCATTCTCATAATTATTCTTTCGGTGTGTAATGGGTTCAATTGTGGTGGATGATACTTACCACTCACCTACAATTCTTATAACTCTGCCACTTTTTGTAATTTAATAACTTGCATCATATTATATCAACATTATATAAAATTTGTTTATTTGATTTGATTGGATTGGCATCATAAGGTTTCATGCGGGGTGTGATGGAAATTTTTTGTAAGATAAATAAAGGAAATTGACCATTTTTAATTTATGAATTCTTCTTATAAAATATCTAATATTTCCTTTGATACAAAAATTTAAGATTGAATATTTATGAGTTATTTTTTATATTATTTAATTTTTTTATTTTTGTGAGACTTCTAATTATATTTAAATTTCGGATAAAAAGTATGAAAACAAATAATGTGTGACATGCCTTGGAAGGTTGACACACATTGGTAGATTTTCTATTGTTTTCAAGCAAAAACACAGATTGAGTGCAGGAGTGGACCTTCGACATGAAAAAGGATAGGGGAGCCACGTCTCCCCCAATTTTTTTTATTTAATTTGTTATATATATTTAAATTATTTACTTATATATTATTATATTATTTATATTAATTTTTAAGTTTTTCTTAAAATATCATACATACTTTTTCTTTTTTTTTATTTTTTTATTTTGTATTTCTATATCTTTTTTTTAATAAATATGTAATACAGTAAAATTGATGAGTTAAAGAATATTTTAGATCAATTAATTTATTTTTTTGAATTGGTTTATTTTGTACTTTCTTTTAAGTATATGTTTTCTTCTTGCATGTGATAAATTTGTCTACTGTATATTAGGTGATGACAAATTCATATTTTTCTAAATAGTGAGAGGTGGTAAATTTATATTAGAAAAATTATGATAAAGAGTAAAATAATTGATTTTTTTAAGAAGAAGATTTATTCATGTACATCAATTATACTTAAAAAATTTCATGATAATCCAAAAATTAAAAACTACGAAAAACAACTATTTAAAATTTAATTTAAAATTTCTGAGAATCCAAATATTATTATTGTATATAATAAATTTTTAAAAAATTTAATTTATCACTCCTATATTTTTTTTTCAAGTTTCGCCATTGATTTGAGTGTATAGATTAATTATGATACATATTTGTTCTAATAATGTATTCAAAGGATAACTTCATTTCAGTTTTTTTCTTTATTTTTTAAAGTATCTCGATGTCAAAACATATTCTACCATTTTAAACCCATTCGATAACAAATTATGTTCATTTTTATTTAATATTTACTTCTTAAAAATACATGTTCATGAATATATTAAGTTTTTAAATATATAATAGTATCTTAAAAATAATTATATTAAATCCTGGGGAGATCATTAATTATTTTATAATTAAACAGATACTAGTTTAAGAAACACTAAGCCTATCAAAGACTATTGAAAAACGTGCTTCTTCATGATATATATATATATATTAAAAAATAATTACATAATAAAATTTAATTAGGATCAGAAGATTTGTATTTCAAATTTTTTTATTATTAAATATTTCTATTTTTCTTATCCACCGTTATTTTGTATTATTAATTAAGTCATTTCATAAATGATCATTAAATAATATTCATAACACCACATTTTATATATATATATATATATATATATATATATATATATATATATATATATATATAAACAAGGTAAGTTAATGAAATTTTAATTAATTATATACTCAAATAACATATTAATTCATTTATCCAGTATACAATATACTATCATTCAATCACGATTTATTTTTATTAAGACACTAACATAATATAGACTCAACTTTGAAATAACATGTTTTGAGTTGAATACATATGAAGTCTTGCTTATGGAATATCTGTGCAATGAATTTGAGCAAAAATAGTTATGGTAGTTTCACCCAAAACACATATAATGGATTCAAGCAAACTAGTTGTTGTGGCTCCACCTAACACACATTTACCATGACAAGGTTAATTCCTTAAATCCTTTAGGTCACAACACTTTGTCATACCAGTTTTGCAAAATAGGAACCTCCTTCAACTTTCATAACCTAAACTTCATTCTCTATATGAGTTTGTGGGTTTAGTAGAGCTGGATGACTTCACAACTGGGACTCCTACTCAATACATACTCTAATACTTGACAATGCGACAATTCTCGTTAGAATTATCCACATTCATACAACACATTCATGTATAAGATAAACAAGTCAAATCATTCCATTATGTCATACAAGCTCTTGTTTCAGTCCACCTTCACCCATGATGCATATTATACTTAAATCACATTTCCCCCGGTAGAGTTTTGGCATACAAATTAGGCTCTATTAAACCTAACATTTACCATTACCATAAGATCATCATCCTTCCATTTCATCTAGTCCCATCCATTCAAGAAAAACTTTTATGAAAACCTTTTATTAGTTTCAACTTAGCGCTACCCATTCTCTGCCCAACAAGCCGAGACTCTTAAAGAAAGTCCCACCCAGTTGACAACCAGGCACACCCAACAAAAACAACATAGAGGCTTTTGTTTCAATTAGCGTTCATCACCAAAAGCCAACACTCATTGTCAAGAAGTTGGTGCCCAATGCCAAAGAGCTGACTCTCAGCACCCAAAGCCATTGGAGCTCTTTGGAATTAAATTTTCAAGTGGTGTCCCCAACTATCACTCAATGTTAGAGATATTACATATCTCTTGGTTTTAATTCTATTGATGGAGATATAATATACTTTTTTCTCTTTTATTAGTATCAAATATTATGTATTATGATGATATATTAGGTTTTACTTTTTTCTTTATATCATGAGATATTATACTCTATATATTGAAGAAGTTTCTAATAGATGAATATAAAAGGTAGGAAAGCTTTCTAAGTTACTTTTCATGAAACACCTCTTGTACATATTCTCCCTGCTCATGGCTTATACATATCTAATATGTTATCAGATGAAAAAAAAAACACCTTTCGCATTTACTCATTTCTTATTGATTTCCTACTATGGCGAAGCCTACTTAATTCACCGCCTTCCGCATGTTCTCGTTGACTTTCTCTAGGTTCTCGTAACTTTTTTTTTTTCAGATTCTTGTCAACTTTCTCCATGTTTTCATGAATTTCTTCGTGTTCTCGTTGACTTTCTCCATGTTCTCGCGACTTTCTCTAAGTTCTCGTCAACTTTCTCTAAGTTCTCAATTTCTCCAGGTTCTCAACTTCTCAAGGTTCTTGACTTCACAAGGTTCTCGACTTCTCAAGGTTCTCAACTTCTCAAAGGCTCTCGATTTCTCAAGGTTCTTGACTTCTCAAATTTCTTGAATTTCTCAAGGTTATCAAATTTCTCAAGGTTCTCGAATTTCTCATGGTTCTTGAATTTCTCAATTTTCTGAAGTTTCTTGAATTTCTCAAATTCTCAGTCTTCTCAAGTTGGGCCTTCATAAACTTCATGCCCATCTTGAGAGGGGGTGTTAGAGATATTACACATCTCTTGGTTTTAATTCTATTGATGAAGATATAATATAATATATTCTCTTTTATTAGTATCAAATATTATGTATTATGATATATTAGGTTTTACTTTTCCTTTATATCATGGGATATTGTACTCTATATATTGAAGAAATTTCTAATAGATCAATATGAAAAGTAGGAAAGTTCTCTGAGTTACTTTTCATCAAACACCTCTTGTACATATTCTCCCCTCTTATGATTTATACATATTTAATACTCAACGCCTTGGATCACTAGAGGTTTTTTATTTTTATTTTAATATTTAATTTAAAAATGTGAAACTTTACCTAACTAATAAATAAATCACATGATAAACTATGAAACCAAAGACATCAAGAATTTGAGCACTAAAAAAATAAATTTATTTAATAAGGATTGAATTGCAATTATTTAAATTTATAAATAACTTATAACTTAGTTAATTATTTTCAATGTGAAGACACTTACATTATGTTTGAATTAGGTAATTTAGAAGAATAATTTATTTATTTAATGAATTTAAAATTCTTTACACTAAAATTACTTGTTTAAATAAAATATTTGTGAATGTTAAAATTTAGATGACTTTCATGGAACTTAGATATCAATTTAAGTAAATATTTTTGTGGTTCACCCACTCATCTTTAGTTACTCACAAACTATCCTAAACCACTCCTTATGTCAACCTTAAACCTCACAAACTACCCTAAACCACTTGGAAAGAAGTGTGAAAGTGATGTCGTTTGGATTAATAGAAAAATAGTGAGAAATGAATAGATTTTAGATAAAAGTTTATGAAAGTTAGTGAATAATGTGATGAGTTTGATAAATTTAAAAAAGGTTTTAAATGATAAAAATGAAATATTACCATTTTATTTTGTGTCATAATTATTGTAAATTATGTTAGAATGAAATTTGAATTATTATTTAAAGTAAAAAAATTGATAAAACCATTTAAAATTAAAATGACATTGGTAGATTTTTTTAAATAAATATTCATTCTCTACAATTGAATAAAAATTAAAAAATATAAAATTATATATAATTAATTTTAACTTTACAAATCTAAGCTTAAAATCATCTTAAATCTAATATTACATCAACCCAAACCAACATACCGAAACCTAATTCTAATATAACAAATACCACAACCACCATACATGAAAATTAAATCATTTATCACATCTTCATCTTCATTCTACGTAAATAAATCTAGATACATCAATCTACATTTGCATGCATTCTCATTCATCAAATATTTATTCAAATGATCCATTTTCCTGTTGAAGATGTATAAAAAATGAAGTTCACAACACCCTCACAAACAACAGCACCACCGACGACAACCACATGCACCACCAACAACAATGGCGACCACCATTAACGACGACTTTCAGTACCACCAACAACGAAGTCCAACACCACCTCACCAAAACAAAACCACAATATAAACTAAATCAGATTCACCAGCACCACCACCGACAACAAGCATCCCCACCTTGAACCACAAGGACCATCCACAACCTTCTACAACAACACCACCTAAAAGATAACCCAAAGTGAAAAAACAACCAACACATAGTACAAAATTCATGTAATTTAGCATTGAAGGAGGTGAATTTCTCCTACTTCATACAAACATGTTACACACTTATTGCTTAACTACAGTAAATCATCCCAAACAAAGACAACATAAATGATGATGTTTGGAAATTCATAGGTTTTACACTACAAGAAGATATGGGAATAGTGACTGAAATATCACTTACTAAATGGAAAAAATTAGTCATTAATCAATGTAGTGACTGACGTAAATCAGTTACCATAACCTTCATCACTAATGTTTGTGACTACTTAAGTGATCGATTTTGTGACTAATTTAGTGAACGATTTTGTGACTGATTTTGTAGTAGACTTTGTGACTGATTTGGTGACCGATTTTGTGACTAATTTTGTAATTGATATCATGACTGATTTAATAACTGAATTTTGAACATTTTAGTGAATCATATATCAGTGACGAATTTGGTCACTAATAATATTCAATCATAAATAGTCATTGTCATTTTCAGTCATTAAAATCAGTCACTATTTTTCATTTTTCTGGTAATGTTATTTTGCTAATGTGGTATTAAAATGTATTTGTTTTCATGTGCTTGCACTGAGCATAAACTTATCTTTGATCAGGAAAGAACATGTTGAACAAGATGTTGGTATACATAGATTATAATTGAGGCTGAAATCAACAAATTTAACTAAAATGAATTGGAAATGAAGTATTATGACTTTTATTCATAAGCATCTTGAATAAAACCATTAGAGAATTTTTGCAATCTTCTGATTGTGTGTTAGACATTTGGCAAATTGTAAATCCTGTGCCCACCCACACATTTTTTTCTATATTTTCCTCCCTCTGCCAAGTCCAAAGGAAACAAAAAAAATAATAATATAATAATAAAAGTCAAAGAGATTAACTTGAAAGTTTTAAAAAGCTGCACCTTTCGAGCATATCTTTTCCATTCAACATATCTTTACACAACCCATCCCACTCATCTTTCTTTCTCCTAAATCCACATTCAAACACTAATCTTTCCAGAAATCAATATCATATTAGTAGTTGGAAGAATAAGGAGCGTTTTGAACCGATTAGAGTTTGAAACAAATTAAGTTTATATTAACATTATTAAATCATTCTTCTTTAGTTTTCATATTTTAGTCATCAAACGGAGTAAGGAGTGTTGAAAGAAGTGATCATATAAGCTTGATCTACCTTATATTGATTTTTGGTTTTGTTTGGGCTTTTTTGCAACAATTCTATAGTTAGGAGTGACTCAATGTATTAAGTAATAGAGTTTTAGCTTTAAACAAGTTATTTTGAGGTAAGGGAAGCTAGTAAGGGTTCTATAATACTATTGTTAACATTGAAATGCATGTGATGAGAACTTGTGAAGTTCGATTGATTTATTTGATTTTTGTTTTGGATGTTGTTCTTTTGAGTTGATTTTCCTTGTGTTTGAGTTGTTTAGAAATAATATGATTGACCTGTTGTTTAACTTTTGGGATTGATTTGATTTTTCTACAAAGGGTGAGATCTATGATATTTTGACTCAAGCGGATGATTTTCACTCAAGCAAAAATAGAACAGGGACCTATCTCTACTCTTTTCTAGATTTTCGCTCAAGCAAAATATTTTTCGCTTAAGCGAAAAATAGAGTTGAAAACAACCAAGTTTCTGCTCAATTTTCACTTAAGCTAGATCATTTTTTGCTTAAGTCGTTGAAGCTATATATTCTTGCTCAAGCTAAAAACATATACTTTTTTGTTGTTTTTGATCTCTTAACTCATTGAATATAATTGTTTTTGTAAATAAAATTTGAGATAGAATAATTATATTTTATTGTATTAAAGTTTTTGAAATGAAATATGATGTTTTGTGTGAATGTTGTATATGTAATGGCTCTTAGGGAGGGAATATTAGTTTGATCTGAGGTCATGATAAATGGTGTATCAAGAGAGATTTTGTGTATAAACAATCACAACTCGACTAGTACCAAACTTAAGTAGAGGATAATTTTTAGTGGTGAGAGTCGAATGAGGTTTATATACTTTGAAGTTCAGTATGAAAAAGGATTGGATCCACAAATATAGGAATTTACTCTAGTCATGCTAATGATGAGATTGTGAATCATAATCTTCAAATCGATAGTTATAGCTCATCAGAGGCAAGAGAGAGACATGACAAGTGTAGGATCTTTGAGTCACTCAATACACTTGACTTTCGAAAGTAAAGTTAAATTTTATAGTTATATGTATCTTATGAAGGTGGTATTGTGAGATGGACATTGATTGGTGTTATTGAATCTTTTATGATAATATTATTTTAAGAGTATTAAGAATCTTCACTATCTTACCCTTAATTTATTTTGTGGTGTTTTGATACACACATGCAATGATTATATATGTATTATACGTGAGTAGAGGACCATATAGATGTTCTTGCATAAGATTACGAGAAGCAATAATGAGACTGCAGAGTTATTTTTGTATTATATTGTAAAAATATAATATAATTGTATAGTTTATGTTATCACTTCATAGACCTAATAAGTTAGGTTCTTTTTGAAGACTTCCATATACAATGTTAAATATTTTGTATATTAGTACTCTAGTGTTATTGTTTGCTACTTTTGATAATAAATATATTTTCTTATACTAATATTACCAAATTTAGCACACAATCTCAGAAGAGTTTGGTCTTTCGTGTCAAGATCTTCATGAGAATTCACAAGCCAACTATTAAGGACTCTTTAGATGATTTAAAGAATTCAAAATTGAATTTGTGTCTTGTTATGATGATTGTAAACATTGTGTCTTTTATACGAAGAGTCTCTTATTAATTATCTTTAGAAGTTGTATGTCGAATATATGTTTTGAAACTTGATTTTCCGGTAGTAAATATATGCAAACGGTTGGTGTTTCATACCATGTTCTTTTTATAATTTTATCAATTTACTTATATCAAAGCATTACTTTATTAAAGCATAATATTAATTTTTTAATAAGTTTCATCAAACTTTACCGGTTCATAAAGACTAAATTGTCACTGCACAAACTATTAAGACTATATTATCGTGATAAATTCATTGTCTTCTATATTTAAATATAACAATAAGGATTTAGTTTAATATTTTCTTTTTTACTATATTATTATACGTGCTACCTGTTATTATATATTAATATTAGGATGGGAATCTACTTGAAAATATATGCAAAAATGTTTTGGTCATCAATTTTATAAAAAAATCCATTGTCGAAAAAAAATATCCAAAGTTAAATTATTATGTGCAACATATTTGATGAAATATGGGAATAATCAAACAATAATTATCTCACACGTATTTAGTATGAATTCAAACATTTTTAAAACACATTATTCAGTTATTTCAAACGAATTTAGTTAAAAAAAAAGACCATATTTGAGTTGAGTCAACAATTTTAAATTATCCTATATTTATTTAAAAATAAAGAGACATATCATTCTTTTTTCTAATATAAAATTTTTTAGAATCCAAAATCTAAAAGAATACCCTTACTCAGGTGTAAATGTGACGTTCTTCTGGAGAACGACTTCGAAGGACACTCTTCCTTTGAAAAACCTCAACCTATTTCAAAATGTATGGCAGCGAAATTTGAAAAACAAGGGAACGCTACGGCACGGCGTGGCACTTCCGTAATAAGGAACAAACTGGAGGGCATTTCAGCAACGTATACCCTCTTTTCTTCCGTTTCACGCTTGCTTCACATCTAAGCCAACAAAACCAAACACACTTCTTCTCCCTCTTTTCAACGTTCTGTACAGCGGAAGAACGAACCCTTTACTCGTTCTTCTTCCGCGCTTTCTCTCCCCACAACCGCTGCTGCCGGTTGTTTCGTTCTTTCTCTCTTCTCAACCTGCCACGTCACCTTCTTCTCGGAGTCGCGCGGCGTTGATCGTTCTGCTACCGTTGTGGTTCCGGCGATGGGACAACAATCGTTGATCTACAGTTTCGTCGCTCGCGGCACCGTGATCCTCGCCGAGTATACCGAGTTCACGGGAAACTTTACGGGCGTGGCGGCGCAATGCCTCCAGAAACTCCCTTCCTCTAACAACAAGTTCACCTACAACTGCGATGGCCACACCTTCAACTACCTCGTCGATAACGGATTCAGTAATTTTTTTCTCTTTATTTACTTATTTTCTTGTTTCGTTGACGTATTCTGATTTTACTGTGTTTGTTCTCGGAACCGGATTACGCGCTCTTGATGCTTCACATCGTGGTTTGACGAAGATCGGACGGGTCCAACATCGGATTGATGTTTACAATATGATTCGTCCGATTTTCATCGACTTTAGATGTGAACTTTGATGTGCGATGTCCGTTACCTCTTGATCTGCGTGCTTGAAATGAAAAAAAGAAACAGAAATAGAGTTCGATACACTGCGTGTGTTGCGTGACTTGATTAGATTAACGCTTGGGATCAAAATTTGTTGTTCGAATGTGAAAAACAAAAAGTAAGTGCGGAAATGGAATTTGTGTAACATTGAATAATTTATGTTATGTTTACAGACATACATGATCGTTTCTAGCATTGTGTTGTGTCTGTTGTAGCCGTTTTGCTTACGATGACACATCATTTCTAATTTTAGTAAAGTATTTGTGGATAGTAAGAGATATAGATTAATTTTTCCATTATTTTAGTAACCCTTGAAGAGGATGGTCAAGGTTTTAAATTGTAGTTTTTTCATCACAATTCTTAGCTTGTGAAAAATTGTGGTTGATGTGGCCACAGTTGCGGGAGTCCAAAAACCTTGATGTTGTGAAATCACGGTCAGGATCTCTCTTAAAACCATTTAAGATGATTGAGGAAAACTTAGTAATGTTGTAAGGGTTTTGAATGAAATCTTATGGTTTTTCTGGAGATGGACTATATGAAATTATAAATGTTTAATTCTGACTATTAGCTTTGTTAAAACAATCCTTCTCTTTAGTTCTGGGACAGCTTTTTATGAAGTTGTTTTTGATGTATGATCTAGAAGGGCCATAAGCCCCTATTCCATTTTCTTTTTTCTTCTCTTGTACGCCTACCTTTTATGAGTGAAATGCACTGTAGAAGTGAGGAGCGAAAGACTACTAGATTTCCTCTCAAGTATATTCCCCCAAGTAGCTTGTGATTTTTTGGAGATTGTTGGTTTCTGTTGATGTTATTTTTTTTATTCACCGAAGTAATAGTTACATTTAGTTAGGACTAACAAAATGCGGCTGAATATTGTAGCGTATTGTGTGGTTGCTGTTGAATCTGCTGGACGGCAGATTCCAATTGCTTTCCTGGAACAAATCAAGGAGGATTTCACCAAAAAATATGCTGGAGGAAAAGCAGCAACAGCCGCCGCCCAGAGCCTCAACAGAGAGTTTGGGTATGTATGTGTAATGCAAATTTTCCTTTATAATATTCTCTAATGAGATCAATTATTGTGAAATATTTGTTGTAGTATAGACCTAAGTTGAAGGAGCAGATGCAGTACTGTGTTGATCATCCAGAGGAAATTAGCAAGCTTGCTAAAGTGAAAGCTCAGGTGTCAGAAGTCAAAGGAGTTATGATGGAAAATATTGAGAAGGTAAGAGAATTATCTTTTTGGCTATAAGGGGTGGAATGTATGTGATAAAATTTTGTTATGACTAAGTTGCATTCTATTTGGCAGGTTCTTGATCGTGGGGAGAAAATTGAGCTTTTGGTGGATAAAACAGAGAATCTTCGTTCTCAGGTCCAGTTTTTGCTATTGAATATTACTGATCTCTAACTCTCAGTGCATTCATGTTGTATCGTATTTTCTTTTATGTTTCCCTTCAAACATTGAATTGTTTAATACTATGCCTGCTGTGCCTCATGAGTTAAATTGATGTTGCAGGCTCAGGATTTCAGGCAACAGGGAACCAAGATTAGGAGAAAGATGTGGTTCCAAAACATGAAGATAAAGCTAATAGTTCTGGGTATCTTAATTGCCTTGATTCTCATTATTGTTCTGTCCGTTTGTGGTGGCTTCCACTGTGGTAAATGAGTCTTCCCACTTTCTGGCTCCTCACTCCATATCATTGTTACTAGCAGATTGCCATTGTGCGCGTAGTGTCGACATGGTGCTTTTCACTTACTTTTTGGGATTTACATTCTTCGAAATTTGATTATCAATATTACATGGCATTGCTTGTATAGTGTGTAATGCTAGTTTTCCATTTTCTATAGTTTAGGTGGGAGTTTAATCATTTGGTTTTGAAGATTATGCTGTTTTATTTATGATAAGAAACCAACCTTTACGTAGTTGAGCTTCTTATTACCATATTTTAATGTGCTAATTTTAAACGCTGGTGTTTGGTTAAATTTATGGGTTTTAATTCATTCATTAGGTGTGTAAGGATGAAGTTGATGACAGATAGCGGGGACCTCATTCGATTTGTTCTTGTCGTTTGCCATGAATGAATGTTCTTGTGAAAATGAATTTGAATAGCATAGTTCTGACAATGATATTCTGTTCATGGGGTTACGATTCTTGAACAGGGAAAGCAAGTTGAACGAGAGACCCTTTCGAGATCATACACCAAAATCGGTGCCTTTTGAATGTCAAGAAATTAAGAAATAAATAAAAGTTAATATAATACTAGAAATGCTTTAATAATTTAAAACAAAAACCTGTGTGAAGACATGAATTAGCATGGAAACCATACGCTATTTTCTTGTCGAAATGGGTTTGGATAATACCCTTAAGAAACGGGTTTGTTTGCAAGACTCCTCTATACCAACGTCAATTGGAGCATGAAGTGGAAAAATAATCCAAGATAAAAATATTTAAAGGTTATTTACAATTTTTACACTAGTTAGATATTTCAAAATTTAATGAAACGAGTTTATGAATTTCCGGTAGAACTATTCTCTTGATGCTCGGGCCTTTTTTTCTATGTATTTTTTTTTAATAATAACTAGTTTTAAATTTGTGTATGTGCATGTTGATGTTTGTGTATTTATTGAAAGAGATTTAGAGGCAGAAAAAAATTAATAATAAAGATTAAGTTTATAATTAAATTTTGAACGTTGTCTATGTGCAAAATGATTTATAGATTTAGAAAATCAATACGTAAAAATATAAATAGTAGAATTTATAAAAGTACATAGGACAAAGCATGTGTAAGAAAGTACACTTTTTAAAATTATAAAAAAATATGAAAAAGTATATAAAGTATACAATATATTAATTTATTTTATTATAAATATAATTAATTAAAATTGTTAGGAATCAAAGTGTGAGTCTAAGTCTCACATTGAGTAAAAATGAGATAGTTAAGTACCATATAAGATTGAAGATCCATGAACTCATTGCCTTTAAATGTTTTGGGTTAAGAGTGATGTCAGTTCTTTATATGTGGTTGGGGTCATTGCTCATTGATGTTAAATCTCTCCAGTGAGGGAAGTACCAATGTGACTCACACTTAAGGATCTCTCCAGTAAGGAAAGTACCAATGTGAAATGAGTCACACTTAAGGGGAGAGATTCATTGAGTAAAAATGAAAAAGAAAATTAAACACCATATAAAAATGAAGACTGATATACCCATCCTCTTAGACCCAACAAAAATCTTAAATATAATTCATGCTATTTTTTTATTAAATAATATTAGCTTAATTTTTACTTAAAAAAATATGAAAAGCATTCAACGACAAAATATTTATATAATAAATTTAAAATAAAAAAGATAAACATAATCTTTTATAAACAATTTTTTGAAAGATAAAACTGTTACATGAAAATAGTTTTGTAGAACAATGTAAATAATTTATATTTTTAATAAATATATATTATTCTTTTTAAATAATATTATTTTAATTAATAAAAATAAAATAGATTTTTTAAATTTAATTTTATAAAATGATCAAATAATTAGAAAATCATAAAAAATAAAAAAATAGTATAAAAAAGATAATACGTTAAATATAATTTATTCTTTGATAATTTATTAAATGATTAAGTAATTAATAATCATAACAGAATAAAGTTTGAGAATGAAAAAGAGAGTATTAAAAAAATAATTAATACCTTAAAAATTAAATATTAGTGACTTTAATATATATATATTAAAAAACAAAAATTAATTACGATTAAAATGTGTCTGACGACACACATTAAAAAAAGTAATTATTTATTTATTTTAAAAATCAACAAACTTTTAAAATAATTTTTAGGTATGGATATCATGAATTAAATTAATTAACAAAAGAATTTCACTTTCAGACACAGTTGGAGTTTTAGAAATTAATGTGAAGATTTTAAAGTTGAGAAACAAATAGTAATATTTAAGGACTAAAGTAATCATTTATTAGATATTAGATGATAGAGTTGAAATATATTTAAATTTTTACCGTAGATAAATCAAATTAGTTTGAAAACAAAATCAAATAGATAAAAGAATATAATAACTATTTAGAGAGGCAATTCTTTGCAGTACGAAAAATTTATATTATTAATAAATATATATTATTTTAAAATAATATAAATTTAAGAAGAAAATAAAATATTTTTTCTAAATTTTATTTCAATAAATAACCAAGTAATTAGAAAATAAAAGGATAAATTAAATATGAAAAAAATACTATAAAAAAGGAGTACATTAAATCTCTTTAATAATTTATTAAATGATCAGTTGAATAGAAATCATAAGAATAAAACTAAGAATGAAACAAATTAGAAAGGTCAAAATGAACCAAAACCCGTGAGTCAATCTGGTGATAAGTGTCTAGTTTCAGTCAAATTGTATATCATTTAGACATTTATCTTGCATGATTTTAACATAAATCTTAATAAAACAACCCTTTTACTTTTAAATAAAAAATGAGGAGAGAATAAGTAGCATAAAGTGGAATCTAATATATTTGTGTTATTTTTTCATGTAAAATGAAGGAAATTGTGATTGATGCGGCTGAGCGGTAGAAATGGGGCTGAGCACCACAAAGACGGTTAAGGAAACCGTTATGAGGAAGAAAGATCTGGAATATACTTTTATTGCACAAGCCTAAAATATGCAACTTAAGCCCTAATAAAGGAAGTTTGGAAAGATCTAGAAAGAAACCTCTATGGCTCAAACGCCAAAGTTAGAGCTGAAGTTGCACACTATTTTTCTATAGATACAACACACACCTCTATCATTTGTATATTGTGATTTTAGGAACTGATATAGTAGTTCAGTTCTAGGTTCTTAAGCACTTATTGTAATAGCTTTAGATAAGAAGCGTGGGAGGAAGGAAGCGACTCCTTGTGCTTATTGTAAATATCATTATGAGCAGTTGACTTCTTCCTAGTTGAGATTGGATATAACTTCTAAACTTTCTACATTGTAGTTGGTTTGATAAATATTTTGTTCTTGTACTACGTGTTTGTATTTGATTTGCTTTCATTGTTTTGATGACTTGATCAATCATCATACATCATCAACACTAAATGCAGAAACATCTGATCTAGTGTTTAGATCCAATCAAATATCCTAATCCTTGGCATATACCAGACATGGATATGTGGGTTTAGTTGGTTTAAAGAGTCTTGTTCTCAATGCAAGGGTTCCTTTACCTGGATAGAGATATCCTGCGTTCTGACACCCTTAGGTTCTAATTCCCAGACATGAGGTTAGATCTACAAGTGAACATACTTACAGGAACACTAAGATAAAAAACATAACTTATAAAGAATAAAAGATAGTGTAGTTGAGTGAAAGAAGCCAAGTTCAATCTCAACACCTTAACCAATATCACTAATGTTATTATTATTAAAACTTATATTTGAAACCATCAAATATTTGTCACTGGATTACGAAAGTTGGGTACACCGCATAATGAAATTCGGAAGAGTCTTCACCAAATGTCGAAATCTAGTAACACTGCATCATGAAATCTAGGGAGTCTTCATCGGATTTCGAAATTTGAGAACTCCACATCTTGAAAGTCCGGAGCTCTCAATGGATTTCGAAAATCTGGTGACTCTATTAACAAAATTTGGTGTTGCATTTTCACTGCAACAAACACAATCCAATTACTCCCAAACCCAAAACCCCTAAAGAGCAACAAATAAAAATTAATACATTTACCTTACAAATAAGCTTCGAAAGAGGGGTGTGGAGGAATTGATGGTGTGTGCTTGTGAAAACAAGAAAGAAAGTGATGGTGGGGAGAGGAGGAGTTGCTCTTATCACAAAGAGAGGTAAAGAAATTGATGAATGGGGTGAAAAGAGATGCTCATGAAAAAAAAAAAGAGAATGAGAAATTGATGGAGAGGGTGAGGAAGAGGATATTTTTGGAGGAGAGGAGTGCTCCGACGGCTTGGAGAGATGAAGATTAGTAAAGATAAATAAGATTTTTACTCTAGTCAAGCATACCCAAACAATCAAGGGTTAAGTATGGTATTTTAAAAAACTTAGGGTGCAAGAAGAAAAATTGGAAGTACAGGATGAAAGCCCTTTCATCTCCGGTTCCAATAATCCTATCAACTAAAAGTGGGCTTCCAAAATGTATCATTGAAGGGTGTTTTCTTCCTGCACCTCCAACTTTTTCAAATTTCCCATATTAACCTTACCTTTGACTGAAAGTTGACTAGGATAAAAAAGATAAAAAACCCGACATCTTTCTTACCTTCTTCCTTCTCCTCCCAACAGCCGCTGCACCCCTCTCTTTCTTTTCCTTTTTTTTACTTTTCGTTTCTTTGCTTTTTGTTTTGCACCAGTCCTTTATTACCTCAGCCATTTCTCACATTTTCAACCGTGTACGAGATCGGTAGTTCCATTTTGAACGGTAAGTTATTTTAATGGTTTGTAGTATTATTATAAGTTTTGGATGTGTTGAGAAATGTTTAATAATTGTTGCTGATGCATATTTTGTAAATTGAAATTGAAAATCGTCTTCATCAACTTATAGGCAACAGAACCACAATTTTTTCGCAAATTATTTTCTTCCCGGGTTCTAGGAACCGGTGGTTCCGGCTTGTAGGAACCGATTATTCTAGCTTTTAGGAACCACTTGTTCCGACTTTCGTAAGCCGGTATCCTGAATTCCGCTTTCTATAAGCCGATTTTGTGCAATGGGTTTTGTAATTGGTATGACTGATTTCAAAACATAGTTTGGTTATGGAAATTTCGAAAAAGATTTATTTATTTATTTTTATTTATCTTTTTTTGTTATATTTGAATTGATAATTTCTTTTAGATGGCAAGGACTCGTGGTGCTCACTTAGTTGGAGGAGAAAGCTCTCAACAAGGCAAGAGAATAAGACCTACTGCATCTGCTCGTAAAAGAGCCTGTGAAGGTGATGTTGGTGTACCAAGGGTGAATGTCGTTCATGAACACCAACATGTCGATGATGACTCTGTTGTTGACGAGCCACAAAATTTTGGAGAAGTGCAAGAGGAGCACGAAGAAGGGGCTGCATATCCTGAAGGTCCATATGATACCTCCTTACTTACTAGTTATTCTGATCACGTTGCATTTTTACTATGGCAAGGCGAGGTTAGTGTTATGATTAATTTTTTTTAATGATGTGTCTTTTTTATTTATATGGTTTGATGTGTAAATCTTTTGTCTAGGACTGGGGCGAGTTAAAATTGATTTCCCATGGTAAAAAATGCAATAAATTAGGAGTTTGTCACCCTAATGTTGAGGAGTTTGTTGTGAATTCTGGATTAATGCCTCTTTGTGACATATCATATGAGTATGCTGATAAGGGACTGATATATGCCTTTGTGGAGAGGTGGCACCGAGAGACAAATAGTTTTCATCTACCGGTTGGTGAGATGACTGTGACACTTGATGACGTGTCCATGCTTCTTCATGTCCCTATAATCAGACAATTTTGTCCCAATGTCCCTCTAGATAATGCTAGTGCTATGGCACCACTAATTGAGTTGTTAGGGGTGGATCGGGCAAAGGCCACAACTAAATTAAGACAATGTCGGGGGCCCCGTGTGCGATTGAGTTGGTTGAAAGATTTGTATGAAGATTATTGTGAGACTGAGCAATGGGAGTATGTCGCACGAGCTTACTTGTTGCATCTAATTGGATGCACAATATTTACTACGGACAAAAGTTTAGCATATATTAGTGTATCGTACCTTTTGTTGTTCAGAGATCTTGCACCATGCGGTGGATATGCATGGGGAGTTGCTGCACTTGTTCACATGTACGAACAACTAGGAGATGCATGCTTTGCATATACAATACAATTAGCTGGATATCCGACCCTTTTACAGGTATACATTAACTTTCATTTTGAATTTCTTTTAAAAGTTGTTAATGAAATAAACTTGCATTTATTTTTATGTAGAGTTGGATATATGAGCACTTCCCTGGTATGGGAAGGAAGGAAATGGTGGGTAATTATGATGAGACTCAACCTCGGATGGCACGTTTTCGAACAGGGCGACAAATATGCTATGTGAGAGACGTTCGAGTCCAGATAGATATGTTGACATATGATGGGTAATTTGGAGCCCTTATGCTACTTATCACATCACTCATCCGTTTGAGCCCATCTCTCTTTTCTCTAGATTCATTCGACATGGAGGTATTTTTCATCGTCATTTGCCAAAAAGGGTTTTAAGGCAATATGGCTATGTGTAGTCAATTCTCATCTCTCCAACTATGGTTCAAGAGATTGATATGACTACGATTGATGATCGTTGGTTACACTACGAGAGACATGTCTTGAGATAGTTCACTCCTGCTTCCCGCACATTTGCATGTGCTGAGGGATTCATATAGTGGTTTCGACGTGTATCACATCCTTATGTCATTGCAGGTGCTGATGAAGATCGACCAAGTCTCATGACCTAACGTCATTGTGACGTCCCAGATGATGTACATGTACCCAAAAAGACAGAGTCATCAAATGGTGTACGAGTGAGTAACTTTATTTACGTTATGATTAGAAAACTTTATTATATTTTGACATCATGTTATGATGGTTGCAGGGTGTACTGAGATAAGTTGTAGCCATTTTACATAGGATGGTTGATTGTAGGGAAGTTAGTGAGGGAACGATCACATGGAATAGCACTCAAGAGGCCTTGCAAGTTACTCGTGAGACATTTGAAGAACATGTCGAGACAACTCGAGAAAACTGAAATGTTCAACGTTGAAGTTTATTTTATTACATTATTATTTATGGTATTAGACTATTTTATTTGTGGACTTTATTTTATTAGATAATGTTATTCATGGTATTAGTCACAATGTAGGTTTACATAACAAATGTAATATATCAGTCACAATGTAGGTCTACATAACTACAATTAACACCAATCAATTCCACGAATTTTTGCATCCTACTAACATAAAAGGATGACCATGCTCTAGCCTTGGAAAAACAATAATGAGACCAAATATGTCTACCATTGGTATAGGACAACCATCTTGTAGTTTAACCTGAAAATTATTAAGTGTAATAAACATGACCATATGTTACTATTTGTAACATCCCGTCAGGATATTACGAATTTTTAATAAAATAAAGAAAAGTAATTAATTACACCGCATTTAATTATACCTCATTTCTCAAAATCACGGGAAATTTAAAATATTTTTATTAATTCCAAATATAACCAAAGTTTATAAATCATAAAAAAAAAGTTGAACATAAAATAAAGCCTCTTATCAGAGTTTACAACATATTTCAAAACAAATCATGTAAAACTCTCAAGTTATCCCCTCTCCGTAGCTAAGTCTCACCAACTTCACCTGCAATATTATCTGCTCACGTGTACCACGTACACGATCATCGCCAAACACAAGCAGATAGGGTGAGCTAAAATCATAACACATAAACATAAACCAAACATATATGTATATATAATAAAACACATTAAAAACAAATCTCTTCTTTTATTCCGCATGACCACCACCATGTATGATATCACTTCATCGTCAAGGAACCTCCTCCTTCTTCATCACATGGCCACAACCATGTAACATCAACACACATCAAGGAAGTCATCATTACCTCCCTTCTACATGGCCACAACCATGTAGTATCAGTGCACATCAAGGAGACTTGTTCCAGTTTTTTCACATGGCCACAACTGATAGAGCACATGCGGAAATCATGCTACGGATCACACACCGTAACGCCAGGTGAAGTTCCCAAATACGAACATAATCCGCAACGTCCCAGAACTACCAAACTCGTCAGCGAATCACTAAGGAGGACAATCCATCTGGACCCATCTGTACTGGCCACAACCAGCACACTCACACCAGCAACACTCGCCAACCCGAGCCACAACTTAAAGGTTCCTCGTGTTCATCCGTTATCCCGAGCCACAACTCAAGGGAAGTCATTCTGGGCCACAACCCATAGAATGCCACGTGCTTAACCCCTATCCTGAGCCATAACTCAAGGATACGTTCTGGGCCACAACCCATGGAACACCAGCAAGCTCACCATCGAGATATCTTAGAAGCCTTATAGATCACGCATCACCATTCAAACTTCAATCAATCCAATATCGCAAAATTTATTGCCTTTAAACCTATCATCCATCCATCCTTGGCTTAAACTTCCAGTTCTCGCCTAAGCATTCCAGTTCATCTCGCTTAGGCTAGGTTACCTCGCCTGAGCGAGCACCATGCATAAATCCAGCCTCGAACCCTCGCTTAGGCGAGTTACACTCGCTTGGGCGAGATTACATTTCGCCCAAGAATCTCATCTCTCGCTTGGGCTGCGAGTTAAGCCACCATCCGAATGTTATTCGAACTCTCGCTTAGGCGAGAGGCTCTCGCTTGAGCGAGACGCACTTTCACCCAAACAACAAATCTCGCCTGCGCGAGATGTGCAACCAAATCACTCAAGACACACACGGGTTCTCGCTTAGGCGAGACACACTCGTCTAAGCGAGATGGTTTGTCGCCCAAGACCAAATCACCTCGCTTGAGCGAGATGCTCGAGCAGAAAAAGGTTTATGAGTCCCTGCATATTTCGCCTAGGCGAGCCTGGCTCGCCTGAGCGAGACATGCAGACTCTGGCAATGTTTCACGCACACAACAACAACAATCGCACCCAAAAATACATTCCAATTTCATACCATTCATTCAACACAATCTCATTAGACATATATGCATAATTGGACACGAAAATAGGTCCCCAACAACCTAACTTTGCATAATCACAGTATATACAGTGCATAACCCCATTATATTCATGCTTTTAGGCCAAAAATTCAATAAAACAGTACCAAAACCCATAACTCCCAATTCCCTCATGTGCAACACGAAATTCAGAACATAGTTTCATCAAAGATCATGCAGGACAATACGATAAACATAGAAATTCGGGCTCAACTCCCCTAACCTGGATCTTTTGGCTTAGTATTGGATTACTTGAAGCTTCTAAAAAAACACCAACAACCCCCTTCTTTGCCTATCCCTCAATTCAGTCCCAAAACCTCCCTCAATCTGCCAATACCCTAAAACTCGTGCTCTCTATTCGGGAAAACAATTCAGCTTGCCAAAACCCTCAATTTCCCCCAATTTGCCCTTTTATTTCTACTAAGGTCTTCTTAACCTATTCATATTCAAGGCACACATAGGACTCGAACCCAAGTCCTCACACACAATAAAGTACTCTCAACCAATTGAGCTAGTACTTTTCCACGTCATACTCATTAGAATTTAATGTCATAAATACACTACCTCCCCGCATTTATTAATTATTTATTTATTTAATTAATTAAATTCTGCAGATCTTACACTATTAGCTAGAGAAAATGTAATAAATGTGAGGCGTAAACATGAAATTATCGACCATACCTGCACAAAATGTGAACCGTTAACATGTCATATACTGATCATTCGATGTTGCCTTATATCAACGGGTGGTGTAGAACGTAGTTGAAGTATTGTCATATTTTGAACCAATGACAAACACACTAATATGACATTGTATTTATTAGCAATAACATATCCCATGTCAGGTATAATCATCCATTTGTCCATGTTACCCTGAATATAATAAAATGTCAATGTTATAAAAATTATTAATAAAAATAACATGTCAATTTTAATTCAAAGTTAAGTAAAAGAAAATACCCCAGAAGTTGAATCTACTAGCAAGAACTTCCTTAGTTCTTCGACTCGGTCATAACTACATAATAATCTCGCATAATCGTTACGGTATTGACTCAATTCTTTAAATAAATCATGTCGGATAAGTGGCCAAGAGTCTTCACCCATACCCAACAAAGCAGCAATGCATTTGTATCCACAATGCCCATTAGCAATGACATCAACGACATCAAGAATATAAGGGTGACAAATGACATGAAATTGATCTATCATAAGTATTCGTTTTTGTTGCATATATTCATAAGTACCCTCTGCCCTTGCCTTTGCCTTAGATTGAAAATCTTTCTTTCCCAAATGACTATCATGGAAGGCGTCCACGTGGTCAAAATATGAGGGGTCACGCTTAGTAGATCTTTCAAATCTATAAGCTCGAGTCTTTTGGGCACCCTTAGTTTTAACTTTATGCATCAGTGCAATCATTGATGTTTGTTCCGGACAAACAATTTCTCTCAACTTGTGCTTGATTGTGACTTTTCCTGTAATGTCAACTTCTTTGTATCGATTAATCAAGAGATTAATTTCTTGTTGAATGCCAAACTCTGGTATTGATTCAGCTGATAAAAGATCAGAGAAACTCAATCTACTCCACATAATGTGTAATTCACCTAGAGGTATCACACCAGCGTCATATCTAGCTAATACACATGCATAAGGTAAACCATATGTTTACCTCAACATACAACCACAAAGTTCACTATCAAATCCAATGTTTTTAACCCGATCAACCTCATTAGCAATGAGTATCAGAGCAAATCTTGATACAACACCCACTAGTTTCTTGTACCTGATAATATTGAAATCATGAGTCTTGACATGTAGGCTTCTTTCAAATGACGCCTTGATTTCGTTATGTTGCAACATCATAACATTGTGTATTGCATCCCAACATGAACACAAGTCACCCATATTGTTTCCCAAAACTTTCTTTAAACTCCAGTGGGCTGACTCAACTCTAAAATACATGAAATCAAGAAGAATAACATGTTAAACAAGAAAGTATAAAATAAAATTTAAATTTATTTGTCGTTGTTTGTCCCAAATGCATTACTTTGTCTGTCCATGCCTTCACAAATCTTTCTTTGTAAGGAATTATCCATGTGTCGTTAATATATTCAAAAAAACAAAGGCCAAACATTACAAACATAGTGAAATCGCATGACGTAATCCGCAAAAGTAGATATATCTCGACAATCCATCACATTTTCCCATGCATCCAAGACAACGTCCCATGAGTCCATAGAATTAACTAACATTTTACACTTGGCTCTAACATTCTTCTGAATGTGGAAACGACAAAGAAGATGATAAGATTCAGGGAACACAATGCTTATGGAATTCATTAAAGCAAGGTCTCTATCATTTACAATGACTTTAGGGAAACCATCACATGTGATAAACAATTCTTTTAGCCTTTGGAGACCCCAAATGAAGTTATTCTGTCGTTCACTTGATAAAAACACAAAGGCAGCAGAGAAAGTCAGGCCTATCGATGTGACACCAACTATCTCAAGAAGAGGCAACCTATATCTGTTGGTTTTATAGGTGCTATCCATCAACAAAACAATATTAAATGCATCCAACAATTTAATTGCATTAGGATGTGTCCAAAAAAGCTCACTGACCTCATCAAAATCCTCGACACATCTACTCCAATGAATGTATTTATCGCGTTCTAATAACATCATCAACTGTTGTAATTCAATTTTGCACCCTCTTAAAGATCGCTTATAAGTATATCTCGCATTATACAACTGTTTTATTGTTGTGACATTATTTCATTATTTTCCTTAAGGGTGAGCAAAATGTTTGCAGGCTTAACTTGACTCTTAGTCACGCCGATAAGCAATGATTGTTCATCTGACTTTAATCTACCAGCATAGGGATGACCAACTAAAGTTTTAGAGAGATCATGATTATGACACCCAGATATCACTTTCAATACCCAACCATCTCCACTAGATATTGGTTTACCTCTCAATTTAAAAGGACACTCACATTTCCTTGTCTCGGTTATACTAGGTTGAATGTCAGATTTATATTTTCTATACTTCCCACCTCTTTCACATCCTAGCAACACATATGTCTTTCTATCAGGTTGACCATTAGCTGTATCAGATTTTATAATAACAATAACAAAACCAAGTTGAAAAGCAACACCTCGTACCCACTCAAGTAAATCATCATGTGTAGAAAATACTTCTTGAGTAGTAAAATTTACAGTGTAATCGCCATTGATCTCAAGAATAAAGATTGAAGAATCTTCCATATTTAAGCTATGGTTCACTCCTCGGAAGTTAGTCAATTCTTTAAAATAAACTCTTCCATCTCCAAATTAACCAATTATAACAGCCTAAAAAAAGAATAACACATAAGCTAAGACAGTGCAAAATACATATACAACTAATTAAAAACGGAAACATTGATTTTCAGAAGCCGGTAACATCGGTTTTCAGAAGCTGGTAACACCGATTTTCAAAATCTGGTAACACCAATTTTCAAAAGCCGGTTCTTTCTCATCGCTTTCAAAAAATTGCTTGTTACGGCTTTCACAAACCGATTTTTATAGGTTTCATAAGCCGGTATATCCCAACGGCTTTTACAATATGTAATTTCCAACTTTCAAAAGTCGGTTTTCATTTAGTAAATTCTTTCACACTTATACTAAAGAAAGAAAAAACGTGTTTTAATCAAATGAAAATGTTAACAAAACTTTTCGAATGGAATGAATCTTACCTGGATGAAGTTGAATAATGTGGAGGAGGAGGAAAAACTGAAAGATGGCAAGATTCTTGATAGGAAGAACGAAAGAGAAGAAAAATTCTTCAGAAACAGCTCCAACATTAAAAAAGAGCAACCATTCGTTAAGTGGTGGTGCACTGAGAGTACGAGTGAGGGAAAAATTGTTTTAGGGAAGCATATTTATAAAAGATGAAGTTGTTGAAAAATAAATAAAGTTGGTAAGCAGTGAGTAAGCAATAATTACTGCTTAACTATTCATATAATGATTTTTATTTATTTTTTCTAGGGACATTATGGTCTCTACACAAAAATTGAGGTGCATGAAGAAAAATTGGGGGTACAAGAAGAAAACCCCTCATTGAAGTTCATAAAAACAATAGTCTTATTGTTTTTTTCTTCACATTATTAATTTACATCAAGATCTTCACTCATTCAATTCCTCACTCTTAAAAAAAAAAAGTAACACTCTCAGTCCATCAAAAATCTATACACAAAGTATAGGAATTTAACAAGCTAATTGATCTCTAAATGAAGAAATCTCCTCAAAAATTGGAAGTCTCTTTGATCTAATTGGGGCCCATTCATTCACCAACCGTTCAAGGCCTTTAATAAACTCATCATCCAGGCCCAAAAGATCTGACAATTGTGGAGGAGGTAGCATGGACCTCAACTCCTTTAGCAAATCTTGGATCCGTTTCCTTGATTTGCTATCGTCTGAGCCTGGAAGGTTTCCTTTTAACACAGCTTCAAGAATAACTTGGGCCTCCTCATATTTGGCTTGTTTAACGAGACACAGGCCCAAGTTATAGGCCTTGTTACAGTCTGGATCAATCATTTGGGCTTTCCGATACACCACTTCCGCCATCATGTAGTTCGTCTTTTGCATGTAGGCCCAGCCCAGGTTTCCCTGTACATTTAACAACGCTAAAATATGTAACTGTCCAAAAAACAATGGTAATAACCTAATAGGTCAAATACACTCTTTTATTCTTTCAATTTCCTTTTACCATTTTGAATGTTGTCAATTTAATTTACTTTTAAAAAAAATAATATGATATCTTTCATCAAATTATGACACATGACATGATTAACAAACGATATACCATCAGTTAAAATTGATTTTCAACGAGACTGACACATGACATGAGTGAGAAGTGTTACGAAATATTGCATTAATGTTATCAACCATAAATTAAAAAAAGAAGAAGATTATTTTAACATTTTTATTTTTAAAAATGAAACCAGGTTTATAGCATTCAAAATACTAAGATGAAATTGAAAAAAATATTATAATATTGAAATAAAAAGAATCTATTTAACCTATAATCTTAAAAAGTCAAATCAAGGTAGAAAATAAAAAGGTTTATTAATAAGTAAAAGGAGAGGTTTGTTTGAGATAAAATACCAGTAATCTTGAAGTTTCTTGTTTAATAGAGACTTGGAACTTTTTGCCATGAGAGCGTGCTGTCTTGGTGGGTTTTCCATTGAAGGCCTCACCTTGGTAGATCAACTTCAACTTTCTCTTCAGCAATTCTATTTGTTCATCTATTTTCCCACATTTCTATCACCAACAAATCAAATTTTAAGTATAATAAACTTATTATAAACCAAACAATAAAGAATCTTATTTATAGCACCGACAAATAATAAAAACAAATTAAATTATACCAAAAAAATATGCATATAGATAAGTATAAGTATTTGAGATTTGCGAGGTTTTCTTCTCTTTTTAAACCTCTCATGATAATCATACCGTATAACTGAAAGAAAGAACATGAAACAATGTAATAAATTAATTAATATAGTCCTTTCATGTTTGGAACTTTCAAGGGTTTTACCATTGAAAAATTCGATTAATAACTAAAATTTTGTTTCGCATGATTAAGAAATAATGAATGTCACTTATTAAAATAATATCACTCTCTCAATAATGCATTTCTTCTGCAAATACAAATATTGATAGGGTTTAATTGGAGCCAAAATAAAAATAAAAAACTGAGAATATCAATAGCTTTGAATTTTGTTTAAAGGTTAAAACTACAATTATTTGAGAAGTCAGTTTCAGATGGAGGGGGTAAATAGAAAAGAACAAAAAAAAAAAAAAAAAAAAAGAAGAAGAAGGGAAGCAAATAGCATAGACTCCAATTTTGGAGAAATTACTTTACTTCACACAAATAGAAAAGAAAAAGGTTATATTTAGTGGACTTAAATATAATTAAATTCTAACTAACTTGATCCTATTTAATGATATTCTTATGTTCACAATTAAGACCATCAACAAATATGATTGAGGATCATTTACAAAAATAGTTATACTTATTTATTTTATAAAGTCAGGAGCATTAAATAAATCAAACTAAGCATAGTCTTAATCAGCGAAATAACGTAATAAAATATTATTACTTTGTTCTCGTAAATTAAAAAAAATCTTGAACACTTATCATCTTTGAAATGATTGGACAATGAAAAGAATAGTTGGATCATTAAAAAACATGATAATATTCAATGTTATAAAAGTTTTAAGAGTATAGGGATCTTAAACAGGGATTCATTTATAAAAGTTTCTTAAACCATTTTTTGTGGTCCTACAACACTTACTTGTATCTCGTAATTATTAAATAAACACATAATTGATTTTGTAAACAGTTTTAAAAACTTCATATTTTTGTATTTTTTATTTTTACTGAATAATGTTTTAAATAAATTTTATGTAAAAATAAACTTAACTTTGCTTGAAAAAAAATGTGTTTTTACTTTGAAGAAACAACAACTATATCACTCACCTGGTTTCAAATAAACTAGATATGCCACATAAAATCTCCCACTAGTAAATTTTAATTTATTGCAAAAATATAAAATTTAAATATATATATATATATATATATATATATATATTTATTTTGTCCATATAATCAAATTTTATATAAATGGTACAACAAAATACTATTTAGATTATTGACTGATTTTCAACAAGTAGTATTAAAATTTTATTTTATAGATGTATAAAATTTGAGGGGACCAATTACATAAAATTTAGTAAAATTAAAAAAAGAAATCTTTTATTTATGTCATAATTTTTGTTTGTATAAAAAATAATCAATATTTTGTTTGTTGAAGTAAGTTAAAAGAGGTTAAAAAGGAGATTAATTATACCTTGTAAAGATCAATGAGTACATTATCAAGGGATTCTTGGGATTGTTTGGAGCAAAGGCCTCTGAATGAAGAAATTGCTTCAATGGCTTCTTCTGATCTGTCCAATTGCTTCATCACCACTGCCATGTCCTTCAGAGCACTGTCCACTTTGTCCCCACAATTTATTGCTTTCCAAAATAACACAATTGCACCTTCCAAATCCTTCACCACCAGCTTCATAATTCACATCATTTAATTTATTAATTTCCAGATTAATCATAAACTGAATTTTACACAATTTAATATTCTACCTCCTGTTATTTGATTTTGAGTTTTTGTTCTTAATTTCAAGATAAATAATAAACTGAGTTTTACATCTTTTAATTGGTTTAAAGTTTGTCTTGTTAATTTCAGGATAAATAATAAATTGAACTTTAGGTGATTTAGTTAATGTTCTACTTCTTCTTATTGGTTTAAAGTTTGTCTATAATAAACTGATTTTAGGTGATTTGATGTTCCACCTCATTTAAAGTTTGTCTTGTTAATTTGCAATAAATAATAATAAACTGAATTTTAGGCGAATTAATGTTCTACCTAGGTTTGTCTTATTAATTGTGTAAGAAATCAAATTATAAGTAATTTAATGATTTATAGTTATTAATTTCCTAATTTTAGTTTCATTTAGATCATGTGCAAGACTCTTGTTTTCCATTTATGAGGATAAGTTTGATTTGATTTGATTTGTTTTTTTTTTCTTCTTTTATAGGCAGATTTTACATTCTTACATTTTAATGTGTCACGCTAGCTAGGATTTCAAAGTTTCACAGTG
>Ga0214544_1001480_pt1 | contig 48922 bp, 25 predicted proteins | sample CNSS3metaG_FD_160074 | JGI IMG/M metagenome (GOLD analysis project Ga0214544, IMG submission 160074) | Root nodule microbial communities from cowpea collected in UCLA plant growth center, Los Angeles, California, USA - CNSS3 | ecosystem: Host-associated > Plants > Roots > Nodule | place: USA...
TTTTTTTTTTTTATTATAAAAATAAATAAAAACAAAAAAATATATATATATATATATATATATATATATATATATATATATATATATATATATATATATATATGTATATATATATATATATTAGAAAAAAAAAACTTGATAAAGAAACTTAAGCAAATGAACTGTAAAAAATAATTTTTTTCTTAAAATAATTTGTTCTTATTCAAAAGGAATAAATATTTGTTATATTGCATTCTATCAATGGCAAATTCTATAATGATTTTACCATTCTTGTATGTGACAGGATCTTAATCAAATTAAATTATAAAGTATATACATATACATGCCATCGACCAAAAAATTAAATATTATTTTCCTACAACCTTCATAGAATTTGTTTAGGCATCTATACATTATAGTCAAACACTCAAAGTCTTACATTAAGACTTCAAACCAAGTTACATAATCAGATGAACACAAAATCTCAACGAAAGAAAACTTCAATCGACAACGCATACAGCAGCATTCAATTTTAATAAAATTTTAATTTGAAATATATTTTTTATTTTTTGTTAGATAAAATAAATATTTGCTATTGATAAATAATAAAATGTTTTGTGTTCACTTTTCATCAATAAAATACGTGATTCCACAATTTCGTCATTAGGAATAATGATAATCTACTTTTTGTGTACTTTTAATCTTCAAGTTTGATCATAGTTAAAAGAATTAATATATTCAAATTCCTCCTTTTGTCTTAGGATTATGGTGTGGTTGAATGACTCAATTCAAAAAGATAATTTATTTATTTGAGAATTTAATTTTGTTAAGAAAAATAATAAGTTTGGATAACAAAAATTAAAAGAGAATTGAAATTAAAAAGGTTTAAGAATGTATTTTAAATAATTAAAATAATATGATTTGAGATTCGTTCATAAAAAGAAGAAAATTGAAATTTTGTTGTGGAATTGTTCATTAGGTAGGACAAAAGTTTACAGGTCCACAAAGTTGAGTTGGATCATGTAGAAGGTCGAGTCGAGTCGAGTCAATTCAGATTGAAGGTCAAGTTGGGTCGGGTCAAACCAAAGGTTGAGTCAGACCAGTTTGGGTTGGGCTGAAGGTCGAGCCGGGTCAAGCAAGGCCAAAGGTCAAGCCGGGTCGGACTGAAGGTCAAGTTGGGTCGGGACGTAGGTTTAATCGGACTTGTTCGAGCCGAAGGTCGAATAGGATCATGCCTGGTTGAAGGCTGAGTTAGGTCGTTGCTTAAGTCGGTCAAGCTGGGTCGGGACAAAGGTCGGCTTGAACCTAAATTTAAGAGGAGTCGTATTGAATTGAAAGTCGAGCTAAACTAATTAGACTCAAAAATAGAGTTAAGTTTGACGTAAAATAAAAATTAAATTATTTTATCCAAACAAAAAAATTAAAATTAAAAATATTTCAGTTACTTCATCCAAACAAATTATTTAAAAAATAAAAAGAAAATCAATTACTTATAATTCAATTACTGTTATGAATTAATGATTGTCCATTGATTTGATACATTTACTCATATGATTGATACTCATATGATTCATTACTCTTAATGAATGTAAATATTTGTATTAATAAGTTAATTTGTTTCCTTTATGAATTACATATTGTATGTATAAATAAGACTCTCTTCCTATCAATAATAATACACAGAGAAATTGCTCTCTATTCTCCCATTATCTATTCTCTATTGTTTTTTCTCTATTATCTATTGTTCTCTTCTCTCTGTTATTCGCTTAATTTCATAACACGTTATCAGCACGATGCTCCAACCAATTGAGGACTAATGAAAGTTGTTTCTCTCTAACGACAGTGCTCTGCGTGTCTCAATCCAGGCTTTTTCTAATCCTTTCTCAATTTATAATTTTACACTATATTCTTCCTCTTGTGATAAAAATTGTTTGACTTTATCAATTTTCATCTCCATCTCATAATTTTTATTTTTATTATGACGGTGATTATTATATTATTTTGATGATGATTATTATTATTATTAATATTATTATTTTATGTGCTAGTTCTAAACACGCGAAACGCTGCAAGATTTGGATTTGTGACACTTGATATTACAAGGAAGAATTTCTTATATTGGATTTTAAATGTTGAAATACATTTAGATGCAATGGATATTGGGATACCATTAAATAAAGAAATAAAACATCTAAAAAATTAATTTGCTCATGAGACAAAAAAAATATTATATTGTGAAGAGATTTTACAAATATTATGAATTTATTTCATGTCTATGTATGGTTGGCTGGATAAAGCAATAAAGCTTTTGATGAAAAATTATGAGATCCGCCTAATCTGCTCCATTCCCATAAGTGAATGCAACAATAAATATTATAAATTTATTTCATGTCTTTGTATGGCTGAACAAAGCAATGAGCGCTTTTGATAGAAAATGATGAAATCTGTCCAAATTGGTTGGTTCTGCTCCATTCCCAGAAGTGAATGCAGCAACATTTGATTTATATTTTCATGATCGTGATCGTGATATAGATCATAAACATGGTTATAAAGAAAATTTCAAAGTCACATTTGTCACCAGAAGTGGCACAATAATGTGAAAAGGGAAAAAGAAAATGTGAAAATATTGACAAAAAGATGAAAGTATATATTATCATTACGGTGGTAAAGACCATTTGAGTTGTACTTATTATACACCAAAACATCTTACAAATAATGAGAAGAACATAGAAACACATTTTGCTTATTAAGATGGTGATTGTGATTTTGGCCATATGGATGCTACTCATCTTGATATTATTATTTTCTTTGATAAATCAAATGGAAGCATTGATCACCTCATTGGTTATGAGAGTGTTAAAACAAAATCATATTGATATTTACGTTTATATGAGGAACGAATGTTGGCACTAGTGCCAAAGATTATGTGTCTTATTGATAGTGCAACAACTTATACAATTCTCAAGAGTAATAAATTTTTCTCTTGTTTGATAATGCGAGACATAAATGTTAGTATTATTTATAGTACTACAAATATAATCTTGATAAATCAAATGGAAGCATTGATCACCTCATTGGTTATGAGAGTGTTAAAACAAAATCATATTGATATTTACGTTTATATGAGGAACGAATGTTGGCACTAGTGCCAAAGATTATGTGTTTTATTGATAGTGCAACAACTTATACAATTCTCAAGAGTAATAAATTTTTCTCTTGTTTGATAATGCGAGACATAAATGTTAGTATTATTTATAGTACTACAAATATATTTGAAGGCTCTAGAAGAGCTATTATACTTCTACTAAGAAGTTGAATAGAAAGTTTCAAGGATATTATTTCATAACACATTTGAAGTGTGGTAGGCCTATTGATTCCAAAAATAAAAACTCTTGAATGAGAAAAGGAGCTAAAATGCAAAATGACCTAATCGAAAATGTTGAAATCCCAAAAGATTCATTTGACATAATTAATGGTTCGGTTCCATAAGAACCTCAGGTACCTGAAATTGTTGAAAATGATGAGATCTCAATAAATTGTCATGAATCATATAATATGAAACCAAAATGAAGTTAACATTGACGAAACTTTTACTTATAACATAGCGATGAATGCTATGAATGACAATAAAGATCAATAAGCAATGATCATTGAAGATTGTCGGCAAAGAAAAGATTGGCCGAAATGAAAATATGCAAATAAGCATAATTATATTTGCTTGCTAAACGAAAGGTTTTTGGACATATAGTTCGCACACCTGAAGTTATGAAACTCATTGAGTACATATGAATTTTTGTGCAAAAATCAAATTAAGAATGATGAAATTGTTAGATACAAAGCACAATTGGTTGCTCAAGGTTGTTTACAAAACCTTGTATTGATTTGTGAAAAAACATATTCACTAGTATTAGATGCAACAACATTGCAATATTCGATTATCCTAGTTGCACAACAAGGTTTGCATTTACATCTAATGGATGATATTATAACCTATTTGTACGGTTCTTTTGAGAATCATATTTATATGAAAATCCCTAAAGGAATTTATTTACCCAACAAGACAAATTCTAAAGAGGGTTATTCAATGAAATTGAACATGCTCTTTTATTGATTAAAGCAATCAGGACGTGTGTGGCATAACCGTCTTATTGAGTACTTATTAAAAAAAGGATAAGAAATGATCCTATTTGTTCTTGTATTTATATGAAAAGATCCAAAAATGAATTTGCCATAATTATGGTTTATGTAGATGACATAAACATCGTTGGAACTCCTAAGGAGCTCACAAAGACAATTGATTACTCAAAGAAATAATTTGAGATGAATGATCTTTGAAGGGCAAAGTCTTGTTTGAAATTAGAAATTGAGTATTTAAATAAAAGTGTTTTTATACATCAAAAGGCTTATATGATTAAGGTGCTTAAAATGTTCTAAATGGACAAGACACATCCATTATGCACTCCAATAGTTGTGAGGTCGTTAGATGTTGATAAATGTTCTTCTTAGACCTCAATAAAATGATGAAGATCTTCTTGGTCCATAAGCACTATATCTTAGTGTCATAGAAACACTAATGTATCTTGCTAATTATACTCGATCTAATATTGCATTTGCAGTAAATTTGTTAAGCAAGATATAGTTCTTCAACTACAAGAAGAAAATAGTTTGGACTAAAACATATACTTCGTTACTTTAAGGGTACTACGAATATGAGCTTATTCCATCCAAATGATTTAGATTCAGATGAATGGGTTATGTATATGCATGTTATCTTACATATTCTCACAATGTCACAATGGTTGATCACAAACAAGATGTTTGATCACATGTGGTAGTAGAATGGTTTCATGAAGGTATATGAAACAAACCATAATAGCAACATCGTCTAATCATACATAATTACGAGGAAAGTTGTGAATATGTTTGGCTAAGGTCTATAATTCAACATGTGCAAGAAACTTGTGACTATCCCCGACAAAGGTGGAATCAACAACCATATATGAAGACAATAGTGTATTGTTCAATTAAAAGGATGATATAGATATCCAAAAGTTCATTAATGTGAAAATATGGCAAGCCTATTTATGAAGTTTTGCCAAGAAGAACTTTTAAGCAAATGATTCACAAGTTCGGACTTTGTCACCTTAATAATGTAAGTTTACATGAGGGGGAGAAATAGAATATGTGATGAACAATATTGTATTAAAGAATACAGAATGTTGTACTCTTTTTCCTTCACTAGGTTTTTTTTATCCCAAAGGGTTTTTACTAGTAAGATTTTAACGAGGCACATTCTTTTATCAATGGACAATCAAGGGGGAGTGTTATGAATTAATGATTGTCCATTGATTTGATACATTTACTCATATGATTGATACTCATATGATTCATTACATTACTCTTAATGTAAATATTTGTATGAACTAAGTTGATTTGTTTCCTCTATGAATTACATATTGTATCTATAAATAGGACTCTTCCTATCAATAATAATACACAGAGAAATTGCTCCCTATTATTCTCTCATTATCTATTCTCTATTGTTTTTTCTCTCTATTATATATTATTCTCTTCTCTCTGTTATTCGCTTAATTTCATAACAATTACCATATATTTTAATTTTTTGAAATTGTTAAAATCCCCCGTATCAAAATACAAATTTAAACCATTTACTAAATTGTTTGAAATTTATTGTTTTATATAAAAAAATCTTTCAATAACTTAATCCAAACTAATTATTTAATAAATAAATAGAATTCAATTGTAAGTAATTTAATTAATAAATATTTTAATTTTTTAAAATTGTTAAAATTCCTCGTCCAAACACACAGATAAACAATTATAAAACCAGATAATCGTGCATATTTAATTTTTCATCTGTGGTTTAATATTTGAGCTCCGAAAAATTAAAATACAAATATACTATAAATCTGAATCAATTTGTAACATACGGATGCCTCTTATTGTATTACTTATTATAAAATTTGTGGACCTTATATCTTTTATACTTTAAATATTTTCTTCTGATTTGTATTTTTAATTTTTGGTTTGAATCAAAATAGGCGTGTAAGTAAACCAGAACAAAATCAGTGAACCCTGCTCGTAAACTTTAACGCATAACTCAATCAGGAAAAGTTAAATATATATTTTTCCCATTCAACACAGACATTATTTGTAAGAAAATAAATAAATTATTAGAGCGAAGAAGCTAACGGAGTTTTAACCCGAAATCTTTTAATCCGAAAACGTGAAAGTTGTTGTTAAGTGTGTGTATTATTGTGATTGAGATTGTTTATTGGTAAAATAAAGTATGTTTTGTGTTGTTTTACGATTAGGATGGTAAAAAGGCAAAGAAAGGGTTTGCAATTAGGGAAACACAATGATGTATTTGTGATTAAAGAAAATAGGGATTTAAATTTAATTTTGGGTACACTATTTATTGATGGTGCTTTAGTGAACTTCTTTTGATGATGTTTTGAAAAAAAAAGTGCATCATTGCCACTCTAAATCTTTTGGGAACACGGGATTGTTATTATCTTTATAGATGCAAATGCTTTAATTATAGTAGGGTTTTGCTTTTTTGTGACTTACAAAAAGTTGCTTCCTTTTGTTAGGTGAGAAGTTTAAAGAATTTCATCGAGGGGGCCCTACCTTCATTATTTGCAAGATCAACATGACTTTTGTTCTTTCGTACTTCATTCTTATTCCCTAGATACATAACCTACTTTTCATTAATTTACCCAAAATTAACAACAATGCTTCAAATAAATTTCTTTATTAAAAACTCAATTAGAGATATATAAATAATATATATTTTTTTTATAAAATTAGTGTTTTTAGAATAACTATAATAATTTTATTGGTTATGATCAATGATAGGGTTGCATTGGCCTATAGAGCTAAAGGAAAAAAAGGTAATGGAAGTGGAAAGAAATTGGTGTAGCTATGTGTCTTTATCCATATAGACATTACAATTGAAGCAGGTCTATAAATTAATGTTTCATTTTCTACATTTTTCTAGTTAAGGGTCAAAATTCTCGTACAAACCCCTCAAAGTTTTAATTCCTGGCCTTTTAGTGCTGCTGCACCACAATAATTTTTCGTTCGTACCAATCAAATAACTACATCAATTTTTATGCATTGTGTTGTTTAAATAAAAATGATATATTTTAGGAAAGTAATAGTTATGCGAAATATTATTATTCTTACGATAAATATTATAAAAGTTAATAATTTATTATATGTGGTGGGTTTTTATTCATCAATAATATAAATTCTTTTCATACTTATATATTTTTTTAGATTATATTTGACAACTTCTTTTAGTTAACTTCAATTTTTTTTAATTGGTTAAAAAAATTTAACTGTGTTAATAGTGTTTGATGTATATCTTTAAATGATATAAAGTACTTTTTGAGATTTCTTTTCATTTAGCATTTAAGTTTTTGCCATTTAACATCTAATATATTTCTTTTAACTAACATACAAATAGCCATAATGAAAGTAAGAGTAAATGTTTGTGTAAATGTATTCCATTTTTTATTTTATTTTAAATTATATATATATATATATATAAATTTTGTTTAAAAAACTATTTATTTACTATAAAATATTTTATTAAATATTGATTTTTTACATTTATATTAATTCGGCTTTTATTTAAGATTCCATTTGGTCCAAGCAATGTGTGATATTAAATATTGACTCATTCAACCTCAGATTTAGGGTTTGACTTTTCAAACTTTAATATTTAAAAATAATGCATAAGGGATGATGGTACTGCAAGATCAAATTTATATAGTTTGAATATGATTTTAGTGCTTAAATTTTATGAGTGTTTAACTCTTCTAAAATATGTTCACTGATATTTTTTTTTTGTTTAATTTTTCATTTCATCCATAATCTTTTTGTTTCAGTAGTCAACAGTGAAACTGAACAAATAACATGCTCTCATGTGGTTTGATGTTTGAACTTCTTCTTTTATATAACCGTTCTATTGGTTTTTCCTATTCATGTGAAAATAAATAGTAATAATATTTTGTATCAATTTAAAGTACTTTTAATTTTTTTAAAAACTATATCAGATTTTTCTATAAACGGGTAAAGAAACACACCTTTGAAAACAAAGACGAAAAATGTGGACAAAATCATAATTGTATGGTACAATTTATTTTTTGTTTTGTTTTTCTGGATCTCCCTTTCAATTTTGTGTGTTATTTTGGTGGATGCTACGTATTTGATTGCATATGAGAAAATGCTACAATATTAGTAATCTCATTTACTAACTAGCATTGATTATTTTATTAATGAAAGAATCTTGGACCTTGACCATTTTGAGAGGGAAGACTTTACTAATTCAAAGTCTAATAGAACTTGTAATAAATGAAATGTATTTTTCTAGTATTGTAGTTATAATTCAATATAGAGTTATTAAATCATTTAACATTTATTAAATATTATACCAATATAACCTTATATGTGTTATATAATTTACAAATATGACTTACAGTAAAAAAACTTATATTCTCAAGAGTAGTAGAAATAGTCTTGATGAAACTTTTTTGACTAAAGTTTCTATCAATAAAAATATTACTTTAGTATTGGGTTATGAATATTACTTTAAAGTTAAAGAAGATTTATTATATAAGTAAGTTTATTTAATTTTAAAAAGCTCATATCTACAATATCCATATTAAAATGATATTTTTATTGATAAAACATTCTTATAAAAATACCATTAAAATGTGGAAAACCATATATATATAATAAATATATATATATATATATATATATATATATATATATATATATATAATCACCATTTATTCTCTTTCTCTCTCTTTTATTGTCTTTGATGAAAGCACAGGTCCACTCTTTTGTTTATTCAACAAGTGGTACAGTAACTTTGTACTATACTCTTTCTGTCCTTTATATAAGAAGATTAAATTATTATTTTATCTCAATTATAAACAAAACACCAGTCTACTTTCATACATATAAAATCTTAACTTCTTTTAATATCCTTAATTTATTTACGGGACATAACTCATAAGTAGATTATCTTAACAATACTCACAAACATTGACAAGAAAAAAATATTCTTCAAAATATAATATGGGGTGTTTAAATATAATCACTACTTCTACATTATTTAATTCTACGACTAATTTTAGAACAAAATTTAAATCTATAAATTATTAATTAAAACTAAGTTTGTAATTGCACGATTAGTTTTAATGAATTAATTATTTGTTTCTTAAGCAATAGACTATGAAAACTAATATTTCATTACTTTGTTACGTCTCATATTTTACATTTTCTAAAAAAAAATATAATATCTCTCACAATTAACTTTTTTTAGTAGTATATTCAATTATAATTAGAGAAGGCAATTCCTGGTGTGGATTTTAGTATTTCATTTTCACTATTCAAGTAAAAAATTATATTCATTTCCATTCTCAAATTAATAAATATGATTTTTTTTCTCATCTTCATCTTCATCTTCATTTGCTCTTATAATTATTTTACATTATGTTCTTATTTATTCATTCACTTGCTTATTTTAATATTAAAACATCATTTACAAACAAATCTCTATTCTTACTTATTTCTTATTGAAGTTGAACTTGTCCTCATTATCATTCATAACCATCCTTCCAAACATTGGATATTCTTCCTCAATAATAACTCGGTTAAACACATTGTATTTGCTATTTTTTTTAATTAGAGAAAGAGAAACGTGAAATGTTTGTAGGATATAAAAAAAAAACAAAAGGGACATTTTCATTCATCAACTTCTTTTCGCGAACTTCCATTCTCATTTTTTTCAATTTACCAAAATATGAGTAGGTTTAGATTAGTTTTCATTTGCTACTTTCGTTTCGTTCAATTTTCACTTTATTGCCACACTTTTAACTTTCGGTGTAGGAAGATTTTACGTCACATTTTCCATGGAATGTCGAGATCAATCGATGTAATCTAGCTAGGCCGTTTTAGATCGATTGTCAATGTAGTGTGCAGAGTAAACTTATTTGGAACTTCCTTAAATTTAACATCTTTCCCAGAAACCAAAAGTCACATATTTAAGAACAATTCATTCATGTGAAACAAACCCACAAATGTTGGAGATCTCACTTTAGGATAACACAATTTTATATTATATAAATGAATGCAAACCTTATTTTAAAAACCGATTTTATTAAGTTGAGTTAGATTTCTTAATATTATATTAGAGTTTATGAGTTAGAGTCTATCCTAATGAGATTTATTGTTTGTTAGATTTATCGTGCTGCCCGCTAATCACTTATTATGTCTAGTCTTACATTTAAGATGTATATATCTGAACGTGGGAGGGATGTGTTGAATATTCTACATCGACTAAGGATAAGGAAGACATTTTTGTATCACCTTATAAACCAATCTGAGATTAATTTAGACTTAAGTTTCACTTCTTAACATGTAACACTACCATATGCATCCACACATACATAATTGCTACCCTCTTCTTTTATAGAGCAAAGCCACGAGAATAAAAAGTGATGAAGATGCTCAAAATACATGACAAATAATTGGAGATAGAAAAGCATAATGATGCGGTGAGTCAAAAATGTGGGTGACCACCCAACAGAAGCAAAGCAACCGAAAACTAGAGAATAGGTATCCACCATATTTAACCACTTAGCTAAATAGAGAGAGGGTATTGTGAAACATGGTGGTCACTGTCCACACTTGCCAAAAGTACCTCAATCGTTGGCCTACCATGCCATCATTTAGTATTTACCCGTATACCTAGTCAACTGGTATATCTTGCTCACCTAAGTCACCCTTTTGAAATCTCATGTTTGTATAATTTGAAGCAATGTGCCACATGAGAATGGACCCACTTTTGTTGATTGCAAGTAAGTAATATTTGATTTTGCTGACAGAGTTAGAGTGTGGTGTATAAAATGATAAAGAAGGCTTTGTTTGACCTTGTTAGTTCCACTAATTGATATGGATATAGCAGCTATTGTCCAAACACACCATTTATTAATTCAAATCCTCTTTCTTATCGGTCTATATCTATCAATCTTTCAATATATCTAACTATTATGCTATTACGGTGCCTTGCTGATATAGATTTGTGAATTATATAATGGCTCTGAGGCAATAATTGTGAGTGTACTTGCTCAATCTTCTTGCTTACGAGACGTTTGAACTCGTCTTACGGCTCGATTATTTTCCTTGCTGTGAATATGATAAACACTTCACATTCATATCTGTGGCCTATCATCATGATTAATGGCCGCTTCATCGTGGGTTATTCAAACAATAAATAAATATGTGTTTGTTTGTATCAATTGCAACAAAAGTTGGTGTCTCAACTACATTAATTTTTCTAGGCAGATAAATAAAATAAAACTGCAGATGATGACTGATAAGGACACAAAGTGTTTGATAAGCAAGGCCAAACAGGACATGATGCCCCGGACCCCATTCCTCAGACCATGTTCCTCCCCACCAAAAAACCATCTATGGCATTTTTGTTTGCTTGGAGTTTAATTAAAACCCGTAAGATATTACCATTGATGTGAGTCTTAAAATAATAATTCTAGAAATTAATAAATTTACCATAAACTCAGATCATGTTGAACAGGAAGAGTGTTTTACAGTGTGAGTACTTATGCTTACTCTTGTTTGTTGTTGAGTTTTCCCATGCCAAAAGCCAAACACAGTGCTTGATACTAAGTTTGTACCATTGATTTGATTTGAGCTATAGGAGTGCTCAAATAATGGCACATTTTAACTGTTCTATGATGATGTTATACACATCATGGGCTGAAAGAGTCATGGCTGATGATGAATCTGTGAGCCACTTAATGGTTTTCCAGGTGGGGTCCACTGTGATGATGCTAAAAATTTCACAAAATTACAAATCCATCAGAGTTACACTTTTTTTTCTTAGATGATTTAACCACCCGTTTGAATCAAGTGATTTTAACCTCAGCAAAGAATATCTTCTCACGTGTGGCGATCAAAGGTTCAGTTTGTATGATCTTTGTGAGTGCAGATATTTACTAACCAAACCCCAACTGGGGATTAAGTTGAGGACTATGAGGACCTTATGTCATTTGTCAGTGACCATAATAATGGGTAGTGTAGCAGGTGTTATATGCTGCTTGCTTCAAGTTTTCAAGTTACCTTCACATCTTTTTCCCCAACTTGAAATTGCAAATGCGGGTCCACTGAATTATGGAGTTGGAGTTTGATAGTTTGAGCCGAATCTGTTGGCCTTGTGTGGTAAGTTGAAGGCCACTTTACTATGTGGTTTCAATTGATTGCAGTACAATACTTCTGACTCCTAACACACCATTCTAGTTATTCTGCTATCAGAAAAAGGAAATAATATTGCCACTACTTAATGCATATCACACATAAGTTCAGAATACTCTGGTTAAACAAATTCAAGGTGTTATAAATGTACTGCATTCAGTGTTTTGCGTGATCTTTTTTCATGCAATAGTTACTTTTTTTTTTTATAACAATTTTATTCTAAAAAACATGCCTGTAACTGTAAGCAATGTGGCTAAGATGATGAGAACAAGGCACCTTATAGGTTGTTTGTGTTTAACTTGAGTGAAAGATATTGGTACATGAATGCATGTATACATGTGAAATTTGTATGCAGATAAGCATCTTCTCTCCTTTTGTTTTTTGGTCTTTTAGAGGGTGGGCTCTCTTTTGTGTATTTAATTTCTTCTTTCGTTTGTTCTATGTGTATCTTTAGGTTCTTTGGAGGTTCAAGTTAAAGAGAAAAGAACAATAAAGAAGGAACAAAAAGAGCAGTTGTACCACTATTCAAATTTTAATTGTGAAAGTTAAAGGGTCACCTATGGAGTTTTTGCATTACTTGGAAGCAGCTTAAAAAGACTTGGAACACTGCATATGTATATGACTTTTATCAATGTAGTTAAGGTCACTTACCCATCCCACGTCTTTTTCTCACCCTTCCTTTTTGGCCCTTTCCCCTTTCTGGGTGGGGTTGGCCTGAAATGGAGGACAAACAAGCCAAGGAAGGTACCTGTTCAGGGGACCATATAAAAATTGTAAATACCATCACTCAGTCAAAAATTTTAATTACTCACTGCAATTGAGTTCATTTACGAGGCAGATGACATTCAATAACTTCATTTATACTGTAGGACTCAGTACTGTATACACAATGGATTTAAAAAATACAACCAGTACATTACATTTAATGTAATATTTTTAAATGCTAGTCTTGTTTTTACATAAAAAAAGTAAACAAATTTTGCTGACAGTTTTTTTTCTCTCACTGACAGGTAAAAATAATCAAATTAGACTGAGGAAACAGGGTTGTGCATTGACCATATAAGTAATCTTATTCTGTCATTCAATCAAACAGTTTATAGACTTTCATGGTGATTATCTTAAAAATTGTATTAACAATCATTTCTGATTTATTGTCTTGTAAAAAGTATTACATTGACAATGTATAGCTATTAAACTGATTTTATATCTTAACTTCAATGGCTGATATCTGTATTTAACAAGAAACAACAAATGCTATAAATGAGATACATCAATTTTCTTCAATAGTGTACTTTACAAACTGATGCACCTTAATGAAATCTTTATAAGTAGAACAATGCAGCTTCCCATCAAATTTGATCGGGGATTCCCATTATTTTTGTTGAGTAGATACTTTGTCGCTTTTAAAAATTAAGTGTGAAGAAGGCTGAGCAACACCTTGCTTCAGATTTCAGATTTGCAACTTATGAATGTTACTAAAAGTAATAATAATTAGAGTACAAGATTTGGTGGTAATGGCATTATGTCCTCATCCATTTTCTATGTTCTCACTTATGGCATAACCGTATATATTGTGGTAGGGTACATAAGAAAGAAAAATATCGAATAATTCCATTCTTTATCAGTCTTAAGCATAATTGTACGGAAACTGGACTTGAATTTGATGTCTAAAGAATGTTCTAAAGAAAGCATTACATTGTGTAAAAGCATGGACAGTGTATTACCAGTTTCTTGGAAAAATAAATTTGTCAAACTCAAACCTTTAACAGATGCTTTGTGAATGAGCCAACGCCTATCCGTTTAAGATTTAATCTTTGAGTTTGTAGCGTGCATTCTACATGCTTTTGCCCGCAAGGAACCAACTAAAAAGAAAAAAGACGAAAGAAACAGTGAAGTAAATGAGGTTCTACTCAAAGCCAATCATGGACAACATAAAAAGATGAAGGAAACGTTGCTTTGGGAAACTCACTCGTTTCCTTTCCTCGATCTACTTGTATCCTAAAAGTATCTATCTAATATTGTCAAGTGAAGCAACTGAAGTATTCTAAAATCAATACTTTTCTGGACCCAATGTGGGCCTAATGCCAGCCCAACAAAATCCGGCCTTTTCTTCCTGCACTCCCCATACTTTCCAAAATGTGGGTTTTGATTACCTGTTCTGGAAATCACCCAGAACAAACTTTCAGGAATTTCTGGAACATGATTTCGGACACAGGATTTTCATAATAGAAATTTTGGAAAAAGATTTTTAGAATATGATTTCCGATTCAAGTTTTCTGAAACGCATGAAATTCATTTTAGAACAAGCTTTCAAGAACAAAATTTCTAAAACAAGCTTGAAAAAAGCATTTCAAAACAAGCTTTCCAAAATACATTAGGTGTGTATTTTAGCAAACTTCTGGAGCTAGCTCTCCATCTCTTCTTCCTTTGCAATAGTGAGAAAAGATATTTTAGCCTTTTTCTTTTAGTATTGGGTGCAGTTAGTAATAATGTGGTACAGGAAGAAAAAGCCCAAAATCATCAGATTACCTAGCCCAATGAAACCCAACTACAATCCAACAAGATGCGCCATTCTGACATGTATTGACCACAGCACTCTGGCTCTGGAGTGGACATCCCCACTAACAGTAACATAACAGGTCCCAATTGTATAAAAATCTTGACCTATCTTCTTTCTTCTAGAAATGGATGTGAAGGAAAAGAAAATACCCAATTTAAAACCGAGTATGAATCACATAGAGTAATTACACATGCCCCTGAATTTTGTGCACTTAACTGTTAAACAACCTCTACAATTCCAACAAAGTACAGTCTCTTCTAAAAATACTTGGATGCCGATTTACTTATTCTACTAGCATTGAGTTTGCCCAGAACAAATACATTGTGCATAATGATATGCGACTAATCTTTTTGAAAACTTCACATTTTAGCCAACATTGAAGTGGTAAGCTAATACAAACTACAGAGATATAAAACAACAATGCTGATATGTCATACAACTTAAAAAAGGGTAGCTATCCACTATATCGCCTCGCTCGCCTAAAAGAAATCTAAAGCTTCAAGGTGTATGCATTAAAATAGAGAACTTCATCGTAATAACATAAACTCTCCCAAACTTAGTTGCGTCCTATAAATTAAAAAGCAGGATGACAAAATTCATTCATGAAGTCTCGGTCCCAATTTAGCAATCTAGCAGCATCCGAGGTTTTGAACAAACGGCTATGTTGGCTTTCAGAAGGAATGAAACATGTTCTCAAGGAACATTCATCACTTGTATTGACTGCAACATATCTGAGACTGCAATGACAAGGTCACCTGATTTGATGAGATTTCTGGCCTTGAGCAACGCAAAGGTTCTGTTGAGATTGCTTTCCATATCATCTGAGAAGCTCAGACGGAAAGGTATCAAACCCCACTGGAGATTGAGACGCCTCCGCACAGATGGAGTGGTAGTAAAAGCAAAGATTGGGCAGTCAGGACGGCATCGCGACAATAAAGATGCCATGTACCCTGTCTTCGTGTACACAAAAAGTGCATCCACCTCTAAATTATTGGCTGCCAAAGTTTAAAACAAGTTAGCACCATCATCAGACAACTAAAAAACAAACAAAACTAACAATAGAAAAGAGATTTTGGATTAGATGAGACTGAAAATTATGAGTGAAACTAGTGTTTTAACTATGTAGTCAATAATCATTATATAGTGTTTCAGATATGTGAAAGCTATAAACTGTGGAACTCCTCGTCAAAGAAAACTAATGGTCAAGAATAGAATAAACCTCTTATATATGGTAAAGAAAAAGATAAACAAGCCTCGTGTATTATGGTTTTAGGCTCAGTACTTTGATTATAAAGCTTAACTATTGGAAAGTAGTATTGCAACCTATAAAAAGTAATTTAAATTCGAACAGTATATACACCAATGCAACAAATCAAAAACAAATAGACAACAGTTTAAGTCATAAAGTGTAGATGGTAAGATTAAAATAATGAAAAGAACGCAAGTTTGAGGTTTAAAGGTTGCTTACCCATCTTAGCAGCAGAATTGCAGATTTCTTCTGATATTTTTTCTGAAAAATAAGACCCAACTGATGGGAGCAACATAGCTTCATAGCGTTTCTCATCCCTCCACCACTTCTCAATTCTCAAACTGACACTCCTTAAAACAGTTAAGGCCTTGTCAGGGTACTGGCCCATGGCTGACTCACCAGAAAGCATCAAAGCATCAGCACGTTGCCTGACAGCTTCAGAAACATCTGCAACTTCAGCTCTTGTAGGTGTAGGGTACTCAATCATGGATTCAAGTAATTGAGAAGCAACAATAACAGGCTTATTCAATTGCCTGCACAGTTGAACAATCCTTTGTTGAGCAGATGGAACCTGCTCTAAAGGTATTTGAGCACCCAAATCTCCTCGTGCCACCATAGCTCCATCTGCCGCTTGGATGATCTCTTCTAAATTCTTCAATGAGTCAATACTTTCTATCTTTGCGATGACAGAAATATCACTGCATCACCAGATTCATAATTCATAAAACTGTGTCAACTGTGCTACTAGTTAACTGTGATTTCTTAATATAACAAAAATGGTAAATAATAAAAGTACTCTGGTCAGTGGTACTTAATAATTATAATAAGATGCTGATAATAGTTTCAAATAGCATTATTTAATTAAGGTTCAGTGCATACCTATCACGAGACCGTGCAGCAATGTAGCTTTTAAGATGAGTAATAACTTCAGCAGACTTCACAAATGAAATGGCAATAAAATCAACGCCCTCAGCAATACCAAAATCAATGTCTAACCAATCCTGCATATGGAAAATTAGATAAATGAATTAAATTATCTAGGACAGATCTCCGCTTAAAGGAAATTTGGCTTCAATACATGAATCACCTGAAATTAATATGAACCGCTAAAAGAATAAAGCCCAAAAAATTTGCATTGATAATTATTAGAATTTAGAAATCCATAGAAACCCATATAGATCCCCAATGCACCATGATAAATCACTTGCCATCACCATATGCAATGCAAAGTTCAAAAATTTAGGTCTTGGACATGGTTCTGTCATTAACTTGAACCAAGATCAACATCATCAAAGTCCACATGTTTCCCCAAAGCTGAGAAAGGGCAGGTAATGATGCAAAATAAGTTGTTAATTTCCCCTTGGTGATACTTAAGAATCGAAGGGAAAGGAAGGGAAAAGTGATCAAGGATAGTTAGTGCAAAACAGTTAGAATAGTTAGGGGATCAGTTAGATAAATTGGAGGAATATAACCTAAATAATATCTCAAGGAATCAAACAACACTCTGTTATCATGGCCTTTCCCAAAATTATCACATCACACCCATTTTGGCTCTTCATCCAGTGCATAGACTGGTATATCTGGGTTATACTCAAGCAGGAACTACTTCTGCACCACCTTCACAAACTTAAATTAAGTTGTTTGAGTTGCACAGTTTCCACCAAAGCTACCAATGCAAAGCACAACCCTAAGAGCCTTTACAGCAAAATTTCCTATTGCAGCAAATCCACCTTGATCAACTGTCAATATGCAATATTTCCTTCAAGTTCTGGATTTTTCAATTTTCTCTAATGCCCTTGTCTCCTGTTCTTCCTTCCTCCAACACTCAAACATCTTTCAATAATGTCAACCTCTCACTACTTTCCCACTTTTTTCATTGTTGAATCCAGCACCCCATGCCACGACTACTAGACCTGAGATCTGAAAACAGTTGATAGAAAATGAAACTGCCTATGTTATGGGGACTTGGGTATTGCGGAGCAGGTCAAGTCCCATAAATTGTTCAGTTGAATATTGAAGTACTTGATTCTCCCCCTTACCCACTACCTTTCAAGGGTGGGTTCCCAAGTGTTTGGGTGCTCATGAATTGGTGTTAGAGATGGTTGTAGATTGTGCCTCAAAAAGAGTTATCAACAAAGAATTCTGACCAATGGATGGTTATGACCAAGGGAGAATTTGAGTGAAGTGTCACCGAGAGTAAGATGTCATCCTAGAGTGTGAGGCATGCAATATGATAGAAAATTGGTAGAGCTGTCAAAATGGGTTGGAACCCGCGAATCAACCCGGCTCACCACGGGTTCAGACCGGGTTGGGTTGAAATTTTTTTACAAATTTAAATACGGGTTGATTTTTGACCCGGCTTACCTAGAAGCCGGGTTGAACCTGTGATGAGCCAGGTTGATTCACCAACCCGCAAATAAAGGGTCACACAAGTATTTTTTGTTAAGTTGGACTTTATATTTGGATCATATTAGGTTTTTTTTTAGCCAACACATAGATAATTTGTATTTTTGTGATTTTAGTTTGTATTTGGATTGTATTAAAGTTTATTTAGATTTTAATTAGAATTATAATCTAGTTTTGACTCAGAAATAAAATAAAAAATTATATTTTTTTAATTAAGTGAGCCCGTGAGCCAACCCGTTTAACCCACCAACTCACAGTGGGCCGGGTCGGGTTGAAATGTTTTTGACTCGCTAAGTGAGTTGGGTTGGGTTGACTCACTAAGTGATCAACCTGTGGTGGGTCGAGTCTGGTCGAGCCGGGTTACCCGTTTTCACAGCTCTAAAAATTGGTTATCAAATTGAGAAGTATGGGATGTTTAGCAGAATATTTAAGTACTTGATACTCCCCCTTTATCAGATTTCTTCTAAGGGTGAGTTCTTCAATTGTTTGGGTGTTTACCAATATGTAAGAGAAAAATACTCAGAGAGCAAGGCTATGATCGCAAAGGAAATTGCAGGTATGGAAACTTGTACTGTCCAGGAAATGGAGGACCTCAACATGCTCATTTCGATTCCAACCCGGTAAATATTTATTATAAAACGATGAGTTTTATTAAATATTTGTCATGGGCCGAGCTGACGAGCAAGGAATGTGAGCAGGATTTGGGCTAAACTAGGAATTCGAGCAGGATTTGGGCCAAGCAGAATTTGGATCGAGCAGGATCTAGGCCAAGTTTTTCGGCAGAAAGTTAGGATAGGGTTACTAGATATTTTTCATAACGGGAAGATTCCTGACTTTGGGAGGGAGTGGAGATCATGTATGACTTTTCTTTTTCTATAAATAAAACACTCACTCATCTTGCCAAGGGGAGAACTATTTTGGCCTTAGTGTTCTTAAGTTTACCTAGGTTAAAAAAGTTCTCCTTACATTTTTCCTTCGGTGAGGAGAGAGGAAGTAAAGAAATCACATATCGACTTGATGAGCAAAGAAGGAAATTTGTTCCTGATTTTGTTTCCCTAAGATATGAGACCAGAACAAAACTATATGAAATAAAACCTATCAAAGAAGGAAAACTTCTATTCCCAAAGGCAACAACCATTCCAAACTATCTAATGATTTCCGACCTCTCTAGTCCTCCCCCCTCCTTCCCTTATATCTAAGATAGCGTCCAACCAATACAGTTTAGAATCCTCAAAAGTTACAACTAACATGTAACTCCATTATTAGTCGATTGGCTCTACATGATAATATCTATTATAAATTCCTAATTTATTTGTTTAACTAATATTAGCAATAAGAGAAAGCAGTCCAGACATATGTCCTCAGAATGTCATTTATATAGATAATTTGTCGGGGATAAGAACTCACTGCACTTATCTTAAACTTCATGCATTGATTCAAGACAAAGATCACTAATTCTGGATATTTAGGATGCATTTGAGAAAACAGCTTAATTAAACACTAATATAAATTGTTTATACATCATGTAAGAACTTACTTATAAGTTGATTCTTTAGTGAAAAAGGAAATAGGGTTAAAATGTTTTTCTATAAGCTATGTTTTATAGGAAATAAGCTGGAAATAGGTTATAGACATAACATGCTACTTTAGTTTACTTAGACACTTTACAAAACTGTTTGTGTTACAGAATAAGTCCAAATAAACTATGAATAAACTCTCCCAAAAATGCCCTTAATCAAGAGAACTGCTACTTACATATGACATGCCTAGAACCAACCAACACAAAACTATAGAATAATGATGGTACATAAAAAATGTTCAGAAAGTTTAAATTAAAGCAGAGTGTGTTTAGAGTATTTCACTCATGTAAGTGTTTTAAGTGATAACTGGAACGTATGAGATAGTTTAAGATACTAATAATTTATCTAGGTGAGAGACAGCTTTTCAGGGGTAACATTATCTTTAGGTATAAAAAAGGATAAAAAGCCGATATAAACAAACTTGTTATTGCTACAACTATTTAATTAAACAACATAATACACTTTGGAGTTCAAAACTACAAAATATCAATGTAATACTTTTATTTACATAATTCAAGAATATGGGACACTCTTTTGTTCTAAAATTCACTCTTAGAATGTAGGAATTTGTATAGCATGTCTTTATTGCCATAAAAAATGTAAATGTTACGATAACCAGTTTGGGAACTCATAAAGATGTAATAAAACATTTTCCAACAACACAATCAGTGTAAGGTTAGAAGAAATGGTAAACATGGATCGAGTCCTTTTTACTTAGGCATTAAGCATACTAATCAGGCAGTGGGCATATCCAAGAGTCCAAGCGTTAATACATGTCTCTTGTGGAATGTTTCCCACTAAGTAGGAATAACATGGAATACAAGATACCAATTAACAGTTGAAGTGGAAACTAGGAAGCATATTGCTCTGTAAGTTGCATGGTTAAGGTATATTGTATCCAACAAACTACAGCGAGGGGGATGTCAGAGTTCTACAACAATAAACCTTAGTATTATAACTCGATACACTCATGGTTGCCAGAGTTATGGGCCCATGGGCACCAATTACTCCCAACTGTGACCTCGGATTGGATAACACTATGATAGTAATACTACAGCATTGACAAGCTTTGTTTGTTTGATAAAGATAGAGTAAATGACAAAATTAAAGATATGCAGGTAAACAAAAGTAGCAATAAAGAGATGCAAGTAAGCAAAAGGCAAAGGGGGGACAAGCAACCTTGGAAGAAATAGTAGGGAGCATGGCATTCCTTTCTCGGACTAAACTACCATTCCTCCAGAAAGTGAGATTGGCTCGCGGCAGCAATAAGCCAGGATCAGTGCAACGGCATTCGACATCTGGGCCAATTTTTTGAATCACCTCAAACCTAACCATTCCTCCATCCACCAAAAGTTCATCCCCCACTTGCACATCTGCCACATCACATCACATTCTATCAACAACCTCACAGCAGTTAAGAACTACTAACAAAAAAATAAATTTCGAAGAAGTTGGTTAACCTTCGGCAAAGCCTTCATAATTGACATTGATGGTGTGTTGGGGGAGAGTTGAATCGAAGGCTCTCACACTGAAGGTCCAGATCTCACCGTCCTGAAAGCAAGAGAGTGATAAAATAGAATGAGTGAGTGTTGAAGAGGAAAAAAAGGACGGAAGGGAGTGATAGTGAACAGGGTAATAAATAAGTACATCGGCCTTGACAGAGGAAGCGCCACCGAGATCACCCATGTGAATCTCACTGCCTTCAGTGTCCATCATGATGGCGACGGCGAAGCCCTTCTCGTGGTTCAGCCGCCGGACGCGGTCAATAACCTCCTTGTGCCACTCCCTCGTGCCGTGGCACATGTTGATTCGCGCCACGTTCATGCCTCCAACAGCCAGGGCCTCCAGCTGCTCGAACCCGCACGTGGCGGGGCCCACCGTGCATACCAGCTTCGTCCTCCGCGTGCTGCGGAACCCGTTCTCCTTAAGCTCCGCCTCCGTCACGGCGTCCACCTCGATGGAGCTCGGATCGGAGAGCGGGGCCGGGACGCCGTTGTTGTCAGAGACGAGGATTTCCGGGGAGGAGGAGGCACGGAGGTAGGGGAGACGGCGGTGGCGAGGGAAGAGAAGGTTGGTAGGGGGGAGAGGGGCGTGGGTGGGAATGGCGGTGGGGGGAGGGGCGAAGAGGCGGAGATTGAGGGAATGCGAGACCGACATGGCGGCGCGTGGCAGAGAGAGAGAGAGAAACAGAGTTGAACGAAATGAAAGGAGAAGCGAATGCGAAGTGAAGAGAAAGTGTGTCTCACTTTTTGGAGTGCTGGGCGTTACTAACGGAGTTGCACTTGTCTCCCTCCAAACGGAACTGCGGATTCTACGAGGCGAGCTCTGTTCTGTTCTGTGCTGTCTAAGACCTGTGTTTTTTCGTTAGGGTAAATGCCACTGTCCCTCTATTTATCTATACAAGCTTTCAAAGTTTTCATGCTTCCAATATCAATTTTACAATAATAGTATAATTACATGATTGTATTTAATAAAAATGTAAATAGATGTTTATGTATTCTTCTGATCATTAAAAGTTGTTTAATAATTTTAATGTTAAATAATATCATTTTTCTTTTTGACAAATTACTAAGTATAGAAGATTATTACACATTTTCAACCGCTAATTTGGTTATGAAATTGAGTCGTAGGCGTTTTTGTGTGGATATTAGATAATCATGTAATGTACTGCATGCCCCTTAAAATTGAACAGGAAAAAGTATTGTTTTCATTTAATGAGCTTGTTTTTTTGTGTGAAAATTAGTTGAAGACTCATTTTTCTATTCTCTCAAAACACAAAAAGCTTCACTGTTCTAAACTGTTGGATCACTGATGTGATTTTGCACTTGATGCCAATACTGAAAAAATGATTGCAAGCTTTCACATAATTAATTTCTTACCAAAAAAAAAAATTATTAAAAGGATTTCCATTTTAGACCAAATTTTTATAATGTTGAGTCAATTTTGTTCTTTATCAGTGGTGAAGTTTTTGTTTTAAGTATGTGGTAAAGAGGTTTATCTTTAGGGTTTTATGTATAAATAACATCCATTATGAGACTTCACCACTTATATAGATTGTGAGATCCTGAGAATTTAGTCCACGAAATTATTCTCTAAAACTTAAACCTTACATGAATCATGAAAAACTAGTTCCTCAATAACACACTGAGTTAAAAAAAGAGTAAACTTTAGTCCTTGGAGGAGCAACATAACATCAATCAATTAAAACTGTGTTTTTTGATGAATGATTGATTCGTGTATTTGGAGCAATCTAAAGATAGAATTGTTTTCATCTATAATTCCTTTTATTTGATAGGGGTGGAATAAAGAAGACACAAGTTTTTAAAATTCTACTCATTTGGTTTAACAATTTGCAGAGAAAAGTGTTATTTATCTTTCTTCTAAGGAGAATTTGGAAATTAATAATTTCTTAATTATGCTAACTATGAAACTCTTAATATGAAAAAACATTTATTTATTTGATTAAAAATTAATAGTGAACTTTTATATTATTAAATTTTCAAAAAATATCATGTAAAGAACTTTAATATATCATAATGTTGTGCAATATATAAGTGAGCATATGATTTTTACAAAATTATGATTATTTGAACTATACACTAGAAACATATAGATTAATGTTATGAATTTGTGTTTGAAATTTATATCTAATACTAGAAGACTATTTAATAATATAATAGTAAACAATGGAAATTTAGAATTCAACTTAAAAGTATAACACTCAATTTTATCAAATGAATGAATTCATATTCAATCATATTTATCTTTCTTAAGAATGTTGACTATATTTAATTCACAATAAATATATATATATATATATATATATATATATATATATATATATATATATATATAAAATAAAATATCGACAATAATGATAAGTTCAAATAATTTTAAATTAAGGGTTAAATATGTTTTTTTTTGTTTGATCTTCTGTTAAAAATTGAAATTAGTCATTTTTTAAAACTTTGAATTAATTTAGTTCACATATTTAAAAATGCACGAATTTAGTTATTTTAACCAAATTTTACTAAGTTTATTTGAAGTCTCAAACGTGTTTCTTAATTGATATTAAAGTGAAAACATGTCAATCGGTATGTAAACAACCTAAATGCTATGATAAAAAATATTTGAAACGTCAATTAAACTCAACAAAATTTGGTTAAAACGAATTAATTTACGTATGTTTTAAGTTTGGAAACTAAATTGAACAAAAATTTCAAGAAAAGACTAATTTCAATCTAAATTAGAAAATCAAAATCATATTTAACATTTAAATTTAAACTATGAATATTTGAAAGATATCACTTTGAACTATCTGAATATTCATATACGTGGTCGTTATTTCCTTAAACTTCATAATGCTTTGAGTTTCTACCTTTTATTTTCATTACATCGAAGTGTAAGTCATCACAAAAAGAATGTCCAACTCTTCTTAACTTTGAATCATATATTATATCTTGATATAGTTTCAAGGATCACTTAACTGGTCAAGGTGTGTTATACACCGTCTTAACAGATCATTTATAGACAATCTAAACAAACATTAAAGAATAGTTAATAGAAATATACAAAAAATTATGCATAACTTCTTGCAATCCAATTTTGGTGGATTAAGTTTATTTATTTTAAATTTTCTCGTTTATCTAATTTTTTTAGTTAAAATTATAAAAAAATGATATTTTTTAAAAAGTTATACAATGTAATGAGAAACAGAAAATAAAACAATAAAAAAATACAAAAAGGAAGAACTTTAAATCAATACTTGAATGTGTTTGAACGTGTATGTAAACAACATTTGGCATGAATATTTCGAAGCTTTTCGATTCTGCAGGATTCAAATATTACTCATTCGTCCTTGTCTCATGGCAGGATCTTTGGTCGAGAACATCATAGGTAACATGTTTCCGAGGGTCATGATCACTGACACTTGTGCACTAACCTTTTTCAGCATGATCTTGCTGTGACCTCCCAAGAGGTTGGTTGCTGAAAACTTAGAACGAGATTAATTTTTTTTGTATCATTTATACTTCAACGAGCCAAGCAAAGTATGTAGATTCTTTTGCAGTCTACTTTGTCTAAACGAACATCGTCTACCAAATGATTTGCAATGAAAAAAAAAATTATATACATATATACTGTCATCATGGCTTGGTAGTTATCGTCTCAGCAATTAAGCTGTCAACTGAAACATAAAAGCTATGTATTTGCTATAATTGTCATCCGCACATAGGAACAATCATGAAAAATTGCCAATAACAATATTGTTTCAAAACTCACAATTTCTAAACCAATCTTGGATTAAAAAAGGGAAGAAGAGAGGGTTGGCAATTAGCATTGTTCATCACAGAATCCAGCATCTACAGCAGCTTTTAGAATCTTGGGGGCCTTCAAACCATCGATCCCATGTAGGACTTATGGGTCCAATTGTTCTGTCAAAGCAAAAACATATACATTTTTTGTCACACATAAACATAACATAACATGTGGTTGAAACATAAATAGAACAAGTTCACATGAGAGATCTTACGATGGTAGTAATGGATCAGGCTTTGTTTCCACGTTGCTGAGCAGTCTGGAAAAACAGACACCAGAGGGAAAATTAAAGTTAAACCAACATCGATTATACACTACGGTATCACATTCTACTTTTAAACTTACCCTTTGCACGCTGTAGACGCTTTCTCCATCCTTTCAAGTTTTTCCAGCTCTTCCTGCATTCATTTTATAGTGACTATTGACACTTGTAACCCAACTTTGAAAACTGGATATAAATAAAGTCATTGATAAAAGAGGCTGAGAATCACAAACAACCTCCCCATGAAAAGTGAATCAGATGGGTTCATCAAAGACCAAGGAATCTAATCCCACAAAAAGACATAGATCAGATGCCCAAATCCCTTACTGCAAGTGCTAGAAAGGGGAAAAAAAGGTGGAAAATGGAAAAGGGAAATTTAAACAACACTACTCAGGAGACGATTGGGCTACCCTTTTGTCCAGTGCTACAAAATTACCTTCTCCTTTCACTTTAGGAACCTATATCAAGTCATGCTGACCAGAATAGAATATTCGACATGGTATTCTGAAAGTTATACCTTTCAAATAATATGCACAAAAGAGATTTCATGTCCAGAGAATTTTAATATCCCATCCATCTCCTTTAAGATTATGATACAAAGGGAAATGCTAGACTCCTAAGTCCTAACTACAAGGGGGTATATAATGAATGGAAGGAAGCAGCTTCCCAGGCATGTCCAAAAACGTTTTTGATCGTTCCTGTTCAAAGGTGCTACCCACTAGGAAGTGAGTTGACAAAACTATTATCCATTGATGCTCATGAAGCTAATAATAGCATGGGATTTTGCTAGTTCTTTGAACATTCAATGACGATACATAATTGTTTAATTGCATATACTTAACCAAGCAGAGCAGAGCTAAGAAAGGTTTGGCAACAATCTTTTTAGTTTGACAAACCCACAATCTGATGTTTCTATGTTTCCATCACACCTAAATTTGAAGTTTTTATAGGTTGGTAAGGAATAAGGATAACTGCAGGCAGCAGGGTGTAATTATAGTTTGATTTAGTTAAATATGTAACTTACATTCTTAGAGCACTCTCTAATTCAATATCCAGTACCTCCTGTAAGTGATCTAAATTATTATTTTTCAGTTTTCTAATTTGTCATAGAACTTAGAATTCATGATCCAAATTAAAACCTTGCCAGCTCACATAAAATAAGAGTTATCATAAATTTGAAGGGATTCTAGTGATAAATCATATTATATCTATAGCCTGTTCATAATTTAACGATTGCTGGTTGAGAAATGGAATCTCAGTTATTCCCAAACGGAGTTGAATTGAAACAGTCAAATTATTGATTCTTATAATTAAACAAACTGTATAAAAACAAAAAGTAATAAATTATTGATAAAAGAGAAGCAAATACAAACAACAAGATTTATATTGGAATGGATGAAGGCCCCCTATTTCATGACATTAGTATCTGTCAATCCTAGTAAACACTCATTAGAAGGTAACCTAACAAGAAGGTATATTCCATTATTAAGCCAACCGTGTCAATTGCAATTATAAATACAGAGAGGTACATTAGCTAAACTTCTCCAACTTTTTACTTTGTGCTGACTACAGAAATACTCAAAGCCAAAAAGACTTGCACACTCCCTCGACACGCCAACTTTATTGCATAAACAAAAAATACTAAAGTTGATTTGCGCAAAGTCAGCCAAAGTTTCATTTTTTAAAAATGACTCTTTGTAGATAGACAGTTATTTGGTAACCTTGATTTCAGTCTCTCTCCCTCGCTGTAGGTAAAATCCATAAATGCATAACATAGTGCAGCTGCTGAGTTTCAGCAACCCATAAAATTCAAAAGTCAAGGTGCATATCCATTATTTTATCATAACTACAATTACATATGGTTTAAAAAGAGAGATAAAATAGATTGGCTCAGGGACATCTCAAAGAACAATTAAGCTGAGATTGGTAGAGCATCTAATTCTGCCACAGTACTAGGAGGAATGAAAGCATCAATTTTAAGAAGCAAACACATGAATAACTACTATATACTAGAATCAAACACTAGGAGAGCTAGAGCAACAAAATAAGACTGATATTTCATCATTGATTATTCAATACAGAGTGCAAACCTGCATTAATTAGCTATCCTGATGAATGACAGACCTACAAGTGTCGTAGTCTAGCTTTAGGGAATAAAAGGAAAATTACAAAATATCAAAAACTATGCTCCTTCATGCAACTAAATGGACTTTGTGGAAGTTGCCTACAAAAGAAAATTCAAACTTGTCCACACCCACAACTCTCGACAGTAATAAATAAGCAAGAAACGACAAAAAATTAGAGTGAAAAGAAGAACATTGGTTTATTTATACTATTTCAATAATCAAGCTTCTATCGCTGCTGTAATGACAGAAAAATCCACATAGCATCAACAAATGAAGCTTTACAAATGCAGACTCAGGAACTACCGATGATTGATCTTCAACTGAAATGTTGAAATGTCTTTCAGAAGACAAATTTGCTGGCTAAAAATGCATTTTTTCTTTAAGAATATTTGATCATCTAAACAGAAATGTTGTTAACTGTAACTGCGTAATAATTAATGTAAAAGATTAAATGCGATTACTAGAAAATATTCATTGGGGAAAACAATGGACCAAACTACCAGTTTGGTCCTCCAAAGATACACCTGACATCAATCTCATCCTACAAAGATTATAAACATAAAAAATAGTCCTTAGATTAAAATATACACCGAAACAACCCTTCTCTCCAGCTATATACGGCATCAAGTTCAACCACTTTGATGTCAATTTAGTGCGTGTTTGGTACTGCATAGTTTCAACAAAATAGTTGCTTTTGTGCTGATTTCACCATCTTTTTTTTTTTTTTTTTAAAAGTTGATTCCTACTGTCAATCCAAACACACCATTGAACATTGGGAGGGCTGATTGGATGTCAAAAATCTTGTAGGACCAAATTGATGTAAGTGTCAGTGTATCTTTGGAGAACTATGCATTTAATAAAAACAACTACCCTATTTAACTATCAGGAGGAAGGTACCCCAAGACATGAGGTTCACGCACCACAGTAACAAGTACCTCTCCTCCTATCTGAACATTAATTTCTTAAACAGTGTTTCCACAAGCAAAACTCATAAATCCAGGTGACAGAAAACTACCCCAGCAATCAACCAAACAAATTTTTATTTTTGTTGATTTGTAGGCAACTTCATCAGTCTCACATATGACATTTGTCTCTGATAATACCGACACAAGAATAAAGAAAAGCTAAACCTTTCCCAACTCATTTTACCATCTCTCTTCGACACACAGAAGAACAAAAAGTACACCCCATCAAAAAGCAAAAGGCCAACAGAAAAAAAACAACACAGAGAGAAAACAAAGTAGCAGAAAAAAATCAAGCTTCAGCAACGACCAAAACACCCCAATAGATTATGATGATTTTAAAGAAAAAGTACGTACCTCTAAAAATCTTGCTTCCTGCTCCAAGCGCTTGAGTTCAGCATGTATCCTATGTTTCCCTCTGGTATCTGCCGAAGATAGAGACTGAACCCTGTGGGTCACGGGGCTAGCGGATTCAGGCCCACCCGATTGCATTCTGTGAGAGTGAGGTGGTGGCAATGGAAAATCTAAAATCTAAAAACTAAAATCTAAAATCTAAAATCCCTAGGTTGCAAAGAGTTTACTATGATTATGAAAGAGAAGTGAGTGAATTTGAGTGCATTCTGGAATAAATCTTGATGGACCCCATGATCAAGGGATGGCCATAGAAGCAGGGTGGAGGGGTTCAGAAAACAATAGAGCAGGATCTAAGCGTACTGAAAACGCAGAGAAAGAGACAGGTCAGAAGGGTGTTGTTGTGTTTGTTTGGGGAAGAACACAAGAGAAAGAGAGAGAGAGAGAGAGAAAGGGGTGTTTGGAGTGAAGTTTGAAAGGATTGAGAGTGGAGCGGAAAATTGGGTGAAAAAAGAAAACTTGGCTTCAAGTTTTGTGTTGAACTTCAAGTTGTCGTTTTTGGGCTGTGTTGTTGGAATTGGAACACAACAACAAAGCTGGTTTTCTTTTAAGTTTCTCATTTTTTGTGTCTTTTTTGTCTTCAAAACCCTCTTTCTCTCTTTCTGACTTTCAGACTTTCTTTTTAATTTTCTTGCAGTGTCACGCGGTGACGGTGTTTTCACTCTGTTTACTGTGACCACTTCGCTTTCTCACTCGCGATTGTTTTTTTGTGTGTGTGTGTGTGAAAACAGAATAGTAAAATGCTATTTCTAGTACTACCTTGTATAATGTGTTTTCTTTTTTTACACAAACAAACAAAAGTTACTGTTGCTTTTCATTTTCCATTTTGTTCTTTATCAGGAATTTTCACCGTATGAGATTTTACAGTCTTAGAGGACATATTAGCTGTGTTTGATGAACACACAAGAAAAAAAATAGATAAAAAAAATGAGGTGTTTCAGAGAAATAGAAAAAAATAAATAAATATTGATTTTCTATAACTACTGATTAATTATCCTCTGAAAATAGATTATTCTGTATGCAAAATACTATTTTGTTTCTATTTGTGGAATACTAATCTTATCCTTTAAGGAAGACTCTTTGAATTGAAGCTCAATTTTCATAACATAAAACAGGTAAACCCCACCTAAGCTGGAAAAAGAAAATAGAGATTCTGAAACATCTTTCTAACATTCTTTTGCTATATTTCCTTTTAATACTCTTCCGTAAAATAGAAGATGAGTATTATCAGAAAATATGACTTTAATACTCACACCAATATCTATTTTTTGTATTATAGATGTAAGTCTCTTAATAAATGCATTATTAGTGTATATTATTGCAATGTAAATTAATTAAAGATGTTTTCAGTATGATTATTGCAAAAATTAACTAAAATATTTTGTTTATGTTCATTAGAAAAAAAAAAATACCATGTCATTACACATATGTTGAAAAATATCAAGAGTTTTTAAATTCAGTCAGAGTATATGGATACTGTAATTTATTTGTAACAATGAAATAAAACCGACCATGATTTGAGTTCTCGTTACGGGTATGCCGGGTAAAAATGAAAAGGAACAGAGTCGATAAAAATAGAAAAAGTGAATGAAATGAATTATCAAATAATAATTAAATTTAGATATAAAAGTAATTGCTAATAAATTAAATATTAATTTAAATAAAAAATTATTGGTACGTAGAATAATTTTTATTATTGGTAAAAGTATATAACTGATTTATAATTTGAATTTAAATTTAGTAGATAACTTTTAGTTATTAAACTTTTGATTATGTAATATTATTATTTTAAATTAGTTTCTATAATTAGTTAGAAACTAATTTATATTCAATAATAATGACTAAGTAGTTAAAGTTAGAAATTGATTCAAATTTATAAATCAATTATAATTTTTGCTACTTATAGATATTAATAATTATTAGTTTATAAAATAATTTTTAATTTAATTAATATAATAATAAATTATTTTTAGTTCTTAAATTTATTTATTATTTAATGATTATCTTGTGATCAGAAATTAAAATTATATTATTAGAAAAAAAATAGATAAACGAAGATGGCAAAGAAAAAAAAGGGGAAAGTATTAGTATCTATTTTCATTAAGAAAGTAAAAAAAAAATGTTATAACCAAGTTGAATTCAATAGATTAATACACCATTGTATAGAGTGATTTGATTTTTCAATTTCCATATCTCAAACCACGTGAACCAAAGGGATAAAATAGCAACTTCATTAGTTAAGTCAGTGAAGTTGTTTTTTTTTAGATGATTTAGTTAGACATTATTCATTTAATTGTGTTTTTAGTTTATGTAAAATTAATGGGCTTTAATTGATTTTTATTTTTAATTTTTTTATCTTATCAAAATTGAAATAGTCTTTTATGTGAGTTTTGATTTTAATCGCTGTAAAATACATTTCTTAATTTTAATCGTCCAAAATTTTCAACCGTTATTTATAATTTATAATATTTATTTTAAGATATACTAATAATACTTATTTTACAAATTTGAATATTTTCTTAAATAAGATATGTTAACGTTTTTTTATTTTATTTAAGTGGAGGTAGTTGTATTCTCCAAATGTTGAAGTTAGTATTTTAATAACGGGTAGTAATTTGTCTTTACATAACAAACTTTTAAATCTATTTATAGAGTTTTACTGGGCCTTTCTTCTCAATAGACCCGGATTGAGACAATCCGTTATACTTAATAGTATATCATTTCTAAATTAATCAAATTATCCATGTAATTATGCTTAGACTATTAATCTTAACTAATCGTTTGTAGATGACTAAGATGGATCCAGTTTACTGTTTGAGGATTATTTGGTTTACTATGTACACTTAATATTATATTACATCATTACTATTTGTCCTTTTGAATTATTATTCAACCTCTTGTGTAATATAAATTGTTCATTAGTGTGTAATATAAATCTGTTGCGGTCAGAATAGAGACGTAAAATGATCTTTGACCGAAAATAAATAAATAAAATATTTTAATCTTTAATAAATTCTTTAGGTCAAAATAATTTTGATGGTGGGAATAACACTTTTATACATAATCAAATATTATCAAATAATTGAATCAAAAGATAATTAGTAAATAACAACACTAATATCTTTTACTCTGGTTTATATTCATCAAATATAGATGACATTTTTTTTAAGATTCTCTTTTATATTTTTGAATATTCTCATCTCAATCTTAGTTTTCTACAATCAGTCATCAACCAGCTACCCTCAGTGGCGTCAATCATAGAGAGACATTCTTCTAGATTCTTGCAATGACCTCGACTTTGTGGAGACACATTTCTGAATTCTTACAATGACCTCGACTTTGTAAAGACGTGTTTTCTAACTTGAATTTTTGTCTAATTTCTTAATCTATTGAATACCTCGATTTATTAGAGATCTTTTTCATCTGAGAGGACACAAAATCATTTGAGGTAAACTTATTTATACTATAAAAAAATGACTTAGAATATATAGTTTATACTTTCTTTAATGATTTTTCTAATAAAAACTTCTTTAAATAAACTTGGTTGAAATCCGTTAATTTTGACCTAACTTTTACTTACTCTATTTGATGGGGTTCATAGTTTTAACTAATCATACAAAGGCAACTTTGTAACTTTAATGCAACAACTTCCAACATAGTTTCACTATCCATTTTCTCTCATTTCATGTTAAACAAAGAAAAATGTGGCAATTATGAGGACCTAGAGGTCTGAATTGCAAAAATCACAAGGAAAATTTGGAGAGTATAATGAATTGGATACTGGTAATTACTAATGTTAGGGATGATCGTAATTCTTCTATGAAAGATTTTTTAATTCTTTAATAAATGCATCTAAGTATCACAACTGTATCTATCCAGATAAGGGTGAAAAATGTTATCTTTGGTATGAACTTCTTACTAAAAGAAAAACTTAGATGTGAAAAAAATCACTCAATGATAAATTTACATAAAATTTAATTTAATTAACTTTTATTGTTTATTATATATTAAAAAAAATTCAATTTTTTAATTGAGTTTCTAACGTTTGATTTGTGCATTAATTAAATGACGCGTATATTATCTTACTCTTTACTTTCTTGTATTCGGTATTAAAAAATTTAAAATTTCATTCAAATTTATCAACACGAGAGATAATAAACTAAGATAACGAGATGAGAAAATAGTCATGTTATCCAATTAAATGAAAAAATAGGTGATAAATATTCAATTAAAATATTATTTTTTTAATACTGAATAGATAAAAAAAAAATCAAATTGAAAACAGTCCAAGGGACTTAAAACCTGCCAAAAAGGACTCATCATCTCCTATCTAGAATAATTTAAGTACTTTCTCAATTTCAAGTTTTAAAAAGATAAAAACAAAATAAAAGAAATGTTAAGAAATAAAAAAACTTACTTGGACTAAAAATATAGATATTACTGTTCTAAAACATAAATACTATACATGTATGGTATTGTTCTATTTTAGAGTAAGGATATATACATTTTTATTTCATATACACTAATTAAATACTTTTTCTTTTATTTCTTTTTTCTTATTACATCATATATTCCATAAAGTTATCACTCTTCGTTCTCTTTAAATATATGTCAAGTATTTATCACTGTTTTTAATGTGCATAAAATACTTTTTCATTCTTCTTTGTTTTATATGTACTTGTTATGAAATGCTATAAAAGAATTATATATATACACATACGCGAGAAAATTAAATATCCTATCCCTGTCAGTGGTGTATTTGCTATACCCATTTGATTCTCCAAACTTTCACGTAGTACATTACTAAAAGACATTATTTTACGGGTTAAATATATTTTTTATCTCTCAATTTTTATTAAAAATTAAAATTAGTTTTTTATTAAAATATTGGCCAAATTTAATATTTCAACTTTAAAATTATGTAAATTTTTTTCTTTTAACTAAATTTTGTTAAGTTTATTTAATATTTTAAATACATTTCACGATAGTATTTGAGTTGTTTACACTATTTAATACATTTTTTTTTATATTAACTAAAAAATTATCATAAAACGTAATTGAAACATCAAATAAATTTAAAAAAATTTGATTAAAAAAATTATATTCATACAATTCTAAAATTGAGAACTAAATTGGATTAAAAGTAAGAACTAATTCCAATTTTAAGTAAAAATTGAGAAACCAATAAAAAATATAATTAACCCTTATTTTACCAATAACCTGTTATTGCCATGCCACACTTTAATAATGTCACGCATGACTTTAATGTATTTTTTTTCACGTCTATTTCGACCTTTTATTCTATACATAATAAGTTTATCCAATATTTTGGCTTTTTACATATTTGATATTTCTGTTGGATCATAAAATTATTTAAAATAACTAAGCAATATCTTAATTTGTATGAATTTAATGACTATATATGTATTGTCAGTGTAGATATTTATATGATTAATTAATAACAAGTAATTATTAATATGATTTTTTTTTTTTTACATATGAAGAAGATTATGGGATAGTAACTCACATTTTTTTAGGGAAATATATTATTCGAATGAAATTAAAAAAAAAACTTAGAAACAATAAAAATATTTTAACTGCCTAAAATTATAAAATATGAAGTTCTATTTTTTTTTTAATTCTTTGTATTTTTTATTGTCTTATATCTCTATTTTTCTTTCTATATATATCTTTTATATTTTTTCTCACTTTTATCCCGTATAACTTTATAGTTTTAAAATAAATTTTATGGGACTTAATACTATTTTAACATCAATTATAGAATGAATTAGACATGTTTATAAATTTGGAACCTAATAGTAGGTGAAATTGAGATAGTCTTTCAATCATAATAATATAATATTAGTCAATACGGATCTCTAACATATTTTGAGTTCTCTTGACATTAAAAGCATATGTCAACTAAGATATAGTGGGTCTAGGACAAATGTTAATTTCTGGTGAAATTGTTTATCAAAATTTTAAAAGCCTTTTAAGTCATATATTTAGTCATGACCTAATATTTTACGGAATGTGAGTTCATTTGCATTCATATATTTCATGTTTAGTCATAATCATGATGAATATTTGAATGTGAGTTCATTTATATTCATATACTTCATGTTTAGTCATAGTCATGACATGATGCATACTTGAATGTGATTTCATTTGAATTCATATACATAATCTCAATATGTACATGGTAATATGTGATGTTTGCCTATTCATTAGTTTACCTTTATGTTTATTGTATTGTATGCTATGCTATAATTGTAGTTGGTACCAAGAGGTGGTGATGGAATGAGAGCAACCGCTAAATGATTAGATAAATTTGTTATATTTGATTTTTTATTATGTATATTACTTTTCAAGATTTGTGAATCCTAAAATTGTTATATCTATTTTATAATTTTGTTATATTCCATCGCAGATCATAAAGTTTATGATGAAAAGAATTAAGATTATGTTTGATTCGAATACACAAATATATGGAATTGATATGGAATATGAACTACGATGAAAATTTTAGAATTTAATGCCATGACAATGGTGGTTTTTACAGCTTCATACAGAGAGAAGTTATATTATTGTCTTTTATTTTTTCTTTTTTGTATATATTACTCTATTTATGAGTTGGAATAATTCAATTGTCCTTATTTAATATATTTATTTTTGTTTATAAAATAAATCATAGTTTAAGTAAAGTTATGCTACTAGTATACTAGTATGATAGTAATATATTTGGTGCTACGTTACAAATTTAATTTCATTAAAGAACAAGAAAATGTAAAAAAAAAAAAAAATTGTGTTGTTAATGGCCCTCTCATGGTCAACGAAGAAAAACCAGGCGTGACACTTTAGGTACTAAAGCAACTAATCCATCTCCATCTTGACAACAAATGCATTAGGTGAAAGACGAACCAATAACAATTCAACAAAATTGGAATAATTTGTGAGTGTTTATCTCACTGGACCCAACTTAGGCTAAAAAAATTGTTTAACTTTTGAATTTAAGAGTTTGAGCGTTTTCCTTTCCCACGTGTAAAAGTGAGACGCAGAGATGGTAAAGTATAGGAACAAAACAACTTTTGAAATTTTGAGACAAACAGTTGGAGCCTTTAATGAAAAAGCCCTTCATCTGGGATTGTTGTGATTACCTTGGTCTGCGCTACCATTACCCTCATCACATATATGTATCATTTCATGTGAGACACCTTCTGTTAACTCTTCACATTATTTTAAGACATTTTCTTTTGGGTAACCTTGGCATGTTGCTGCACAGGGAAGCACACTTTCTACGTTCCTTTTGCTTTATGTAAAGTCATATACATATATACTTTTTGGAAAAAAAAATGTTATGTCAATACTTTAAAATATCACAATTAGTATCCATGGAAGTATTTTGAAGACACAACTGATAAACAGTACAGCAAAATCTAAAAAAGAATTCAAATTCTAGTATATGGCTGTTGTAGAGTGGAGTTGGCTTGGCCCTCTTAAGATGCCTTATGAATTCATTATGTTAGATTTTGAGCAACAATCTCATCTCCATCATTCAGCATTCTGTGGAAATGTACAGCTAGCAGCACCTTATTGGTCTGCTTATTATTCGAACCGCCTAATAAGCTATTAAATGTTTGTCCTTATTCTAATTTGTCACTATGATCATCATGCTCTATGCTTTTCCAATGTTTTTTCTTGGTTCTTTATGATTACGGCCTTTGACTAATACTGCTACTACTCACACTTTTCGCGGATCCTCGTTATACTGTCATGTTTGCTTTAATTTTGCTTCTTTGTATATGCAGATAGAATAGAAGATCGAAATATGAAGCTCATTCAATATAAATTAGGGTTAGTATCATCCTTAGAAGTTTCATATCTATTAAAAATATGACAAATTTATAGTATATAAATAGGTTTAAATTTCAATTTACAAGTCTAAGACTGAACGCTTATTAGTAGATTAAAAGTTATTGTTGCATGTGATATTAATTGTTCTGTGACACTTAAACTGTTACGCTCTTACATAAAAAAAAAGTTATATCTTAATTAAAAACTTTAAAAAATTTTGACTATGATAAACGCCTCGATCCTAATACTTTCGGTCAAGGTGCAACTCCATTACAGGATAATTGTATTCCTCGTAACGATCTCCCTGCAACTGCCTTCAATTTATTGGTGTGTGCATATTGCTGAGCCACATGCACACAACCTGTGCACCGAAGAGGAAAACGTGTGTCTTGGTGTTATCTGTGTAAAGAATTTATGTGGTGCTTGGGATGAACTTTTCTTGAAGGCAATTATTGTGTCTGCTTTTCATGATCATGAACAGATAACTGTCATGGAGAAATTCGTACTGGACTAGCTGGAGTAGATTCTCACTCTTCCCGATGTTGCTTTCATTAAGGCTACAGGTTTTGTTTTCTAGCTGTTGCCTGCTTGCAGCTTTCTAAAACAATGGCTCTGTTTATTGGTGACATTTGAAAAACGATAAATAAATTGTTTAGGATAAAATACGTTTAAAAGTTTATTAAAATCTGTTTTATATTATAGTTTAAGGTTGACTACTTAGGATCTCATATGCATAATTATATGTTGTCTTGTTCACTTTTTTTTATTTATATTTGTTCTATACTAAAGTTTAAGGTTGGCCATAATTATATGTTGTCATATCTCTGTAAAAATTTATTAAAATTTGTTCTATGCTAGGATTTAGGGATGACCGTTTAAGATCTCTTATACATAATTATATGGAGTCTTAGTATAGTGATGACTCTTCTTAATAATCATTTCTAGCAAGTGCATTGGTATGTTTAAGTATAAATTAAGTGTTATATCAACAGGTACTTATCAAGATTTTTCACTATCTAGCTTTTGATAAAACAATAATGAGTTTTACTGAACATGCAATTAGAATATCGTGTGAAAAAAATACTAGAAAGAATACGTGGTGAGATTGGATTTCATCTCTCTTTATTTTACTGTATTTCATTTTTACTTAATTAATACTTATTATGTTTTATTTATTTGTAAGTACTCTTTTATATATATATATATATATATATATATATATATATATATATATATAAGCATTTAGATGAGGAATCAAATAAAGAGAAATTAAGTTCAACTACATTCAACCTCACACATTTTGAGAAATCAGCTACTCATGTTGATAGATAAGCTAAAATCTAAGTGTTAATTGTTGTTGATTAAATGTATTTGAAATGTTTTTGATGATGTCCATAATAGCATGACAATGGTTAACATGACATAGCATGACAATGGTTAACATGACATGTGTATAAAATTCTGAATCTGTTAATCTGCTGCCCCGATAGTCGACTAGCCAACTAATGTAGTCGACTATGTGTGTAAAATCCTGAATCTGTTAATCTATTGCCCCGATAGTCGACTAGCCAACTAATGTAGTCGACTAGACTCGTGCTGACAGCAACTGGTTTTATAAAACGGACTCTGCACCTGCTGTTAAAAACAAGTTGTGCAAACAAAAGAAAGAAAGAAAAGTGTGGAACAAGTTCTTGGAGCTATCTTGGAAGATCTTCTTGAGAATTTCATCAAGACACATCAAATTTGGCTTGGCAAGAAGAAGAAAATTCAGACTTGGAAAAGGTGTACTCAATCTAATCTTTAGGCTGTGTTCTTGTGTTCTAAATATAGTTTGAAACTCTCTGATTTACTATTTTCTGGTTAAAGCAAGTGTGTGTGATAACCTTGCTGTTTTTGGTTGTTAAAGCAAGTGTGTGTGATAACCTTGCTGTTGTGTGGTTGTGCAAGTGTGTGGATGCCTTGCGTGTGTGTTCCTTTATCTTAGAATTTAGATTTATCAAGTGTATTTGTAAATCTTGAAATTCTTGTGATATAGTGAATATATCTAGCTGTGGTTTGCTAGATGAACTGGATGTAGATTCTTAAGAATCGAACCAGTATAAAAATTCTGTGTGCTTTATCTCTTTCTCTCTATATCTTGTCATAGTATAAATGCTCCATACATTAAGCATCAAACCATATTATTTCAATTGATTCAAAAGAAAAGGTTTTTATCAAAACAATTTCAAAACTGCTAAAACTGGGCAAAATTTGTTAATACCAATTCACCCCCTTTTGGTTGTGAAATATTGGAGCATCAATTCTAACAAGTTGTTTAGGGGAAAGAATTTGTTTATAATCTTTAGTTATTCTCCTATTGAATGTATATTTTGGCTTATGTTTTAGAGTTATTTCTTTCCTTATCAGATTAAAAAATTATAAATATTAATTGATAAACTTTTATTTTTCTATTTGATGTTCATTTTTGTTTGTAGTTGTTTTTTCACGTTAGCAAGGTTAGTTATGAGCAAAATAATATGTGAGATTTATGTAAAACATCTAGGAATAGGGAACAATTAGATTTTTTTTTTTTACTCTTGATCTTGAAATGTCTTTCGATTCTTTAACATTTTAATTTAAATTTGTACCTATTTTGGTTTATTATCTAAAATCTGTACGCATTTAAACTTTTGATATATATATTTTTTTAAATATGATGTGATATGATTTTTTTTAATAGTGAAAGTTAAATATGATTTTTTTTGTACTTGTAGTTAGGTTTTTTGATTGTTTGTTGATTTGTGTCATTTAAACTTTTTCATGTATTTTTTAAAATATATGTCCTATGATTTTTTAAATATTAGAAGTTAAATATAATTTTTGTTGTACTTGTAGGTAGTATTTTTAATTGTTGGTTGATTTGTGTCTGTTTATACCGGATAGTCATGATTAGAAATGAGTAAAAGTTTAATCAGGCTGTAGTTTCGTGTCAAAATTTGCATGTCTTCTTATGTTCTAAAGCAACTAAAATTTTCTACTTTGTAAAACATGTGACTTTGACTCATACTAAGATCTTTCCTTTACTTCTATTTCTTTTGTCGGATAGCATATATGGATTGTTATGTTGTTTCTATGGAAGGGATGGAAACAAAGAGAGAAGTAGGAGAGAAATATAAGATTGTGGTCATTGACAAGAAAGCTGACATTTTGCTACTCCTTTCAACAATACATTATGTAATGTTTTCTTTGTAAGGGATGGACACAAAGAGAGAAGTAGGAGAGAAATATAAGATTGTGGTCATCTGACAAGAAAGCTGGCATTTTGCTACTCCTTTCAACACTACATCATGTAATGTTTTCTTTGTTGCTAATATTTTAGTGTTGTCAATTTATTAAACCTTTTGTAGTTTGATAATTGTTTGTCATGTTTTTTTTTTCTCATGGCTTTTTAAGAAAATATAAAGAGATTTGTGCTCCTCGAGTGGAAAAAATTTGCTGCATCACAAATAATACTTACGATAAAGCAGAGATATGACATTTGGTAGTATTGAAGGAACCTTCGTATTTTCAAATTGTTTTCATTATGACTGATAGTGACACAAAACACATAATTGTTTGTACTTGATAGGTATTGAAATGAGAGAGGTTCTAAATCTATTGCATTTTCAATTATTTGTTCCTACCGCTGAAACATTTATCAGGTGTTTGTTCTATGTGCAGTTTCAATTCTAATGTTCACTAAGATTATCAAATGCTCATTAAGCATATCCCAAAAGCTTGAAACATTTCTCTCGAAGAAGTTTTATGAGCCAAATTTCTTTTTTATTGTTTAGTACCCATATTTCCATGTTTAATTGTTTCTAATTTTTTTTTACTATTTTTTGCTTCTTTATTGATTATAGCAGATTGAATTTCAGCCAGAATATTTGGTGTAGTTTGATAATCTAAATATTAATTAGAATTATCCAATTTCACTTTGGGGTGCACTTGAGAAGATGAAACCATTCTTGATGGCATGAGGGGATCCAAAGTCAGGAAGAGTGAAAGGTATATTTTTGTTGTTGATCTTATCATTATCCATGACTTACGATTCTAACCATAACATTATTTGCAAATGTTTCTCGACACAAGTTTTGATATTGATATTTCTTTTATTTTTTCTTTTAACTTTAAATTCATCACTATCTTTTACGGCAATAATTTTATGGCTTGGATGCCGATGTCCCCTGATGGTATGTTTTCGTTTTGTATATTCTTGTAGATTTTTCTTTGCTTTATATGGTTGACATGACAATTTGTTTTATTTTCTTAGAAAAGTACAAAAGTTAATATAACCAAGTTGTTTATAGATAATCATGAGTTTATAATTGAAAGACTAAACACTTCAATGTCATGCTTTATTTTGTTATAGAAGTAAAAAAAAAGGTAGTTTCATTTTAATAGTGGGTTGAACTCTTAATCAAGGTATTCCTCAAAGGAAAGTTTGAGAACAAGAGAAAAAGTTGTTGTTTGTTGCTAATAAGGAAATTAGAAGTGTTGAATGTTTGCATCTATAGCTATTTAATTTAAATTCCTAGAAATATGTTGATTAGTTTTGACTAAGTTTGTAGGAGGGTTAGTTTGTTTATATTTTTATTATTTACTTTCATCCTTTACTAGAAAATTGTTGCTACTTTGAAGCTTCAAATTGAAGGTTGGCCGATATGTTGCAGGCTCTCAAACAGTTTGCTCAAATCAAGTTACTTTTATACTTATTTACTGATAATCAAGTTACTTTTTCTTTTATTGGTCATGTATATTAGATTTTCTTTTCTCTATGTTTTGTCACTTAAATAATCACACTGTGTGTTGTCTTGGTCTATATATCATGACTATGTATTTAACCAATGTTCTTACTAATTTTGGTTCCATAATGCACACAGAAACAAATCCAAACTTGAAGGAAGGAAGTTAGCCATAAGAAAGTTGCACCAGCTTCACCAGAGCATAATCTTACAAGACCAATGGAAGTAAACCATACTGACTCATATTCTTTGAAAAAATGGGACATAGTGGAGCAGACAATAACTTTTTTTTTTTTGATCAACAAAGAATAAAATTAAATTAGCAGAACACTTGAGGAGTGCTTTAACCCTTATACAAAAAACCTGTATGATTTGATGCATTAACTTAGCATCATAACATCACCAGTCACAACTCAATCAAAACACTTGGTTATAGTCTATATAAGCATTATGATCCACAACCAAAAGGACCATAACTGATAGTAAGCAATTAAACAATTATGCAGTCAAAGATATCTGTTCAAGGGCATGAAAAAGTCAATCAGGGAGATGAAGTATGGGACATGAAGTATAGATACTAATGTTTTATGAATTAGCTAAAAAATAGAAAAGTTTGGAAGTTATGCAAAGTGAGAAAATTATTAATAATATAAATGTGCCATTCATATTGTAGCTATCCAAACATTTGAGATATTTTTTTTGTTATGAATATATTGTATCCATTTGTCATTATAAATGGAGAAACATGGTTGCTAATTTTACATCTATTAATGATTGAATTAGGAGCACTGATAAAACAATGATCAGTATCCTTATCACGTGTGTTTTCATCTAGTACAAATTCTTTATTGGATTTTTTTGTGTTATTCCTATATTAATTCCAAAAGAACTTTCTAATCGATACATTAGAATGAACATTAAAAGAAAACATAAGATCGGCTCTATTGGTGTTTGACAATGGGCATTATTTGCAGAATCAAGATTGACTGCGCTCCGATTTTCATTGAAATACAATTATAATAATTATACCAAGACTTCAATACATTAAATTTGTTAAATGTTTTTCACCACATAATAATTATAATTTTATTACTTTATTATTAATAATTGTATATGAGCATTGATGTTAGTAGATTATTTTTACTTAATATTTGAATTTTGATATTTTATATTAAATTTTAGTAATAATTCTATAAATCATTTAATTTTGAATTATTTAAATTACTTATTTTATTATGTTTATTTTTTATTTCTTTTAATTTTGTAATTCTTAATTAATTTATTTTATATTCACATAAAAAATATTATAATGTATAAAATTATCATTTAATTTATGAAAATTCATAGTAAAATTAAATTTAGAAATCATTTTTTATGATAATAGCTTGCTATTAAAAGTAAATGTTCATTTTAAAAATCATTTTTAATATATTATTATGTACAACATTAAATAATATAGATTATAAGTGATTATAAACCATTTATATTATTTACTTATGTTATATCAAACACGACTTATTACACTTTGTAACAAATTCAAATATTATTTGTGTTACATACAATACAAATCTCATAAAAGTAAATATTATTATCGTAATATATTGTTATTGTAAGAAATATAACGATACATCTTTGTAACACTATGATATTAATATAACAAATAAATTAATTAATTTAGTGAAAAAAAAAAATATATTAATGTATATTTTATATTTTAAATATTCTTTTTAGTTTTTAAGTTGTTTGCATATGTGTTTCTATTCTTGAATAATATAGTACAATTATTAGTATTAATATGATACAATTATTAATATTAATATGATTAGTATTTGATGTTATTATTATTATTAGTATTATTCTACTACTATATTGTTATTATTATTTATTATTATTATTATTATTATTATTATTATTATTATTATTACTTTACGAGACCCATAATTCACCATATTATTACGATCTCAGCAAATTCTAATCTCTCAGTGATGGATCATGCAGATTGTAGAAAAAGTAGTTTGTCTAATAATATTAACATAAGGATATCAAGTTAACAGAATGTCTTCATTGTGCTTGATTTTCTGCGTTGAAGAAGAAGAAAGTTTCGGGTCAATTTTGTTTAGTCAATGACAAATTACAATTAGATTATTTTCAAGTTTCTATTTTTTTAGGAAACCAACAAGTACTATTCACTTTTTTTGTTTTGCTTTTCATTTTATCTTATTTTTTAATTTTAAATCAATTAACATAAATTAAAAAGGTGTGAATTTAAATTTAATCAAATATTTAATTACTAACTTTGTTTCACAAACAAGTGATTAAGATAACATAATCTGCCGAACGCTAGGTAAACATAATCCTAAATGACATTTATTCCTGCTTTATTATATTCTGGTTGACCTTGTGTGTTATGGCTTGGAATGATCTACATATACAGCTTACATTCCACCCAATTTTCAGACATGCAACCTCAGTAAAAGTAAATTTTCATCAATTTGGAGTCAAACTTAACTAGGGTGGTGACTTTCATACCCACAGAAAAAAACCTATTTTACTACTTAAGGTAGTAATATTTTAATTATATTTTTTTAACTTCAAATTCTAATACACGGTATTGTATTATTAAACTGGGTTGGTAACTGAATGTGTTTTTCTTTAAGAAAGTCAAAGTATTATTTTCCCATAAAAATTACCCAATATGCCTAAACCATGGTTCAAAATCAGTAAACAGGTACACAGAACCCGAATTATTCAAACTAGTTTAAAAAGAAACACCTACTGAAACAAAGGAATTAACAGAAATGCACCACCCATGGTATATGCATGCAGCAAGATCCAAGGCTGTGCTATAAATACAATGTAGCTTTTCTTTCAATCTCATAAACCCTTCTCAAATCATATGCTTTGCTTTGTCGCATTGGTCACAATCTCGTAATCAGTCACTTCCCGCATATTTTATTTTCGATGATAATTCTTTTGACTTATCGGTGATTATGTATTAATAATTAATTAAACACTAATAAGAAAATATGAGTGATGATGATGGTGGTCCAGGTAAAGTGCAAAATACCAGAACTGTGCGATGCGAATGGAGCATTCCTTGTGGCAACAGACCAGGGTTATGGAGACAGAACGGACTTCGTTATGAGCCCACAGGCGTTCTCAAGATTGGGACGCAATCAAAATGCATCTGCAGAGCTTAAGAAATACAGTACAGTTGACATTGAATACAGAAGGGTTCCATGTACGTTCATGGGCAACGTCTTGTTTCACATCAAGGAAAGTAGCAGCAACCCTGGTTACTTGGCTGTTGTGATTCTGAATATAAATGGAAAATACGACGTCACTGCGGTTGAAATGTGGCAGTGTTTGACTTTGCTAATCCAGCGAGAGGTGCAATCCTGCTGAGGTTTCAAGTGGGCGTTAATTGGATGATACCAAAAGTCCCTATTCCTGCTAATTGGAAGCCTGGAGCAACTTACGACACCAAAGTTCAGCTTTACTAGACTCAAAAATTCATTTTGGATCCCAACAACAGATTACAAAATAATTAATGGGGATTCTTGTACTTTCCCTCTAAGAATACTTTGAATAAGAATAAAATAAAATAAAAGTTATTTTAGATTGCAAATCTTCATTGCACATCTTTGTTTATCTCTTATTACATTTTTTTTATCATTGAAGAAACATATATACTTTATATTGGATCGTTTAAAATACTGTGTTTTTCAATTTTTTATAAAAATTATTTATTTAATATTTTGAATTTGTCAACATAAATACGGGTACAATGATTAATAGAGATGAGAAGACCAAAGCCTAATTCTTTATTAAACATGATAAAAATATTCATGTATGCAAAAGTGGATGGTCTGATGCAAGTATCATACCTACTCGTACCCATAACTATCAATTACTTATAAAAATTAAAATTAAAATTAAATTTATACTTTTTATATTAAATGTAATTAAAATTAAAATTTAATTTATGGTTACTTAATTTACATTATATTTTATATTTTTTGTAATTTTATTTAGATTTCCTTTTCAATATCTATAAATGATTGGTTTTTAAAAAAATCCGCAAGTATAAAGATAGTGTCACTCAATTGAATTAGGATATTTTTAAATCTCAACTTTATTTTCTATTTTATTGAGAAAGCCACTAATAAACGTTCAAATAGACGTTCAAAATGTAAGGAACCTTTATTTTCTTCCACAATTTTGGATTAACTAATTAAGGAACGTAAAATATGAAAATAAACGCCTCGGTTATCATGGAACGAATATCTAGTGGGTAATAGGTCGAATTTCCTGTTGTGAGTCGGGTAGCAAGTTCACATTATTTGTGCTTGAAGCGACATATTGTCATTTGTATTCTCAGCTTTGGTTGGACTATGTAGGTTCGACAAGTATTGGAAAGTTTGAGATGTTGTCTTGAATGTGGGAAACTAATGACTTTACGCTAGCTCTAGTGGTAGATTGGTTATAAATAATGTCTTGAAAATCTATTTGAGTCTTTGAAGTTCACTATTTATGCTAACTCTAGTGGTAGATTGATTATAAATAATGTCTTGAAAATCTATTTGAGTTTTTTATGTTTACTGTCATTTTATTGGAATGATGTCTTATGGGTTGAGCATGATGGAAACTGCATTGTAGGTTATGTGAAAGTAGGAATAACAATGCGGGACAAGTCATACGAATAGACCGACAAATAAAAGTGTAGGGTATAGCCCATATAAATTCTTAAAATCCAATAAAACCATTACAACATGTGTGTTTCTTCTAATCGACTTGTTCATTCACATTTCTTCTCTTATTCATCCAAAAGTAACTCGATAATTTGTGTATCAAGATAAACATTATCGTTAGTATATTAGATTTTTTTTGTTAAAGTAAAATTATCAATAACTTACCAATGATTAAAAATCTGTTGATAAAAATATTATCGATAATTACTGATAGCAAAAAATTCATTGATAACAAATGATGTCTCTTCTCTTCTTTTTCTTTTTTTACTTTTTCCTCCTCCACCTCCACCATCGTCCTTAGAAAAATTAAAAAAATGAAAAAAAAAAGAAAAGAAGAAAATATAAATGAAAGGAAAAAAAAGGTTAGGTCTTTTCTATTTGACCCAACTCTCTATCTTAAAAAAACAAAACAAAATAGAAAAAACATTTTTTTTCACCTTCCATTTTACCTTTTTGAAACTCTCATCCTCCAATTTTCTATTTGCACCCCTTCTAATGGTCAACTGACTCAACTTATTTTTCATTCCAATTTTTGTTTTTACACCCTTGTGGATCGAGCCTAACACCTTTTATTGGGATTTTCTTCATGCAACCCCAACTTTTCTTCATGCATCCTAACTTTCTCATATTTCCCCTCTTAACCTTTGAATTTTTGACTTTGATTGAGATTTGACTAGTGTAAAAATCCTATCTTTCTTTCATTCACACTTTTTCTTTGCTCCTCTTTCTCACATCTCCTCACATCTTTTAATTTTTTTTCTCGTCTTTTAAGCTCACCCTGATTCCGTATCTTTCTTTGATTATCCCTCACGCATAGCTCTTCATTCATTTGTTTCTTGGCCGCATCTCCTCACACTGGATTCTTTTCTTCTTCATAAGGTAAGTTTCTTTTTGTTAAGGGGTCTCAGGTTGGTTTTGGGTAGACGAAAAATCTGCGATCTAGCGCTATTTTTCGCATTTTGGAGTCACTAGTTTGTAGGAAGCCGTGCACTTGTTTTCGTAAGTCAATTTAGTGGTCACTAACTTGTAAGATTCAGTAACAACAACTTTCAAAAGTCAGTTTGGTTCACCAGGTTTTAGGATGTGGAACGATCGATATTGCAGCCCCAACATAACATCAAGGGTTTCAAACCCGCTACCCTCTTACCTAAGAGGAATGCACATGGTGCTGTGATTCAGATGAAAGCATGGAGAAGGAAGAAGCAACAAGAAGAGAACAGGGAAAGCGAGAAGAGAAAGAGAACACAAAGGTAAGAAAACTTCAACTCTCTATTTGATTATTGTATATTTTCACACTTTGAACAAAAGAGGAGCACTATCATATATAGTCTCGTGAAAATAGAAAGGGGGAAAAAGGGAAAAACGAAAACCCTAACTAACTTCTAACAGATCCAACCTCTAACTTTAAAATCCAGCAGTGAAGCCCTAAGTAGTAGGGTTTCAATACTCTCCCCTTAACCTGGATGATGGATGTTCATCAATCCAAGCTTAGGAAGAATGGTCTTAAAGGAAGTGCGATGGAGTGCTTTCGTGAAGATATCGGCGAGCTGTTCATCAGATCAAATCGGTAACAAGTGGAAGAGTTTCTTCTGAAGCTTTTCACGGACGACATGCTAATCCAGGTCGATATGCTTAGTGCACTCATGAAAAGTGGGGTTGTGAGATATTTGCCTAGCAGATTGACTGTCACAGTATAGAACAACTTGGTCTGTGGGTTGAACACGCAGGTCGTGGAGAAGGTGGTTGACCCACTTCAGCTCGCAAGTAGTGGTGGCAAAGGCTTTGTATTCAGCCTCTGCAGAAGATCTGGATACTGTGTTTTGTTTCTTTGATTTCCAGGAAATCAAGGAAGTTCCCAGGAAGACACAGTAACCGGTAACACTACGCCTTGTGTCTGGATAGGTGGCCCAGTTGGAGTCACTGAAGGCCTTGATTTGAATGTCATTAGTGGCAGCAGAGAAGAGGCCATTGGTAAGATTGGCATTTATATATCTGAGGATATGTTGGGCTGCTTGTTAATGATAGATGGTAGGTGCCTACACAAATTGGCTGAGTAAGTGTACAAAATAACAAATGTTAGGTCTAGAATTAGTAAGGTATAGTAACTTCCTTATTAGTCGCCTATAGGAATCTCAGGATCTTTGATAGGATCAACAGTTTTGTCAAAAAGAACTTTAGTGTTGCTCACAAGAGGGGTCTGACTGGGTTTGCAGTCCAACATTCCAGTGTCGGATAGGATGTCTAGAGCATATTTTCTCTGGCACAAGTGAATTCCTTTGTTAGATCTAGCCACTTCAAAACCTAGGAAGTATTTCAAACTTCCTAGATCTTTAATTCTGAATGCTTCATGTAAGGAAGCTTTTATTTTGTCAATTTCAGTTATGGAGTTGC